>OKCK01000139.1_pt1 | contig 21102 bp, 16 predicted proteins | sample 1614961 | NCBI WGS metagenome assembly OKCK01 (sample SAMN04436984, study PRJEB24849) | human gut metagenome | biome: human gut; feature: NICU; material: stool | host: Homo sapiens | place: USA: Saint Louis, MO | collected 2010-07-31
CCCAAATCGGCAGAACCTGCACGACCGTCGGACGCGGGCCGGTCTGGTTGTACTCCGGGAAGAAGGAGTGCTGCTCGCTGAACTTGCCATCTTCACCCGGGTGCTGAACCGACACGAATGCCGAGTAGTCCTCGTCGCGAACGATCGGGCCACACGTCTCTGCCTCGCGCGGCACAGAGAGGAACTGCTCGACGTTGCCGCGCATGTCTCCCTCGAGGGTCACGCGGAACAGGCCGTCGTTGTAGCCGATCCCGCTCGGGGCACCGTCGGTCGAAATCCAGAGGTTGCCGACCGAGTCGAACGCGAGGTTGTCCGGGCAGGAGATCGGCGAGACCGACGTCGGATCGACGTTGCCGTAGAAGGTCTGGTCGCCACCGTTCGGGTCGCCCGCCACGAGGAGGAGGTTCCACGCGAACTCGGTGCTCGTCTGGTCACCCTGCTCGTCGAGCTCGAGGACCTGACCGTCGCGGTTCTTCTGGCGCGGGTTGACTTCATCCACCTGGAAGATCTCGCGCTTCGAGTTGTTCGTGAGGGCCGCGTACACCTTGCGCGAGTGGTGCGAGGGCTCGACGTCCTCGGGACGGTCCATCTTGGTGGGCTCCACCTTGTCAGCAGCGGTGCGGGTGTTGACCGCGATCTCTTCGACAGTCATGCCCTCAACCTGCGACTTGCCGTCGAGGATCAGCGGGACCCATTCGCCGGTTCCGTCGAACTGACCGTCCGAAGGAACGGCGCCGCTGCCGTCGATTTCTTCCTTGGGCGAGTTGCCGTAGAAGCGCGCGACGTAGAGATCGCCCTCGGTCAGGAGCGTCATGTTGTGGTCGCGATCGCCCTCGACGTACTTCTCCTTGGAGACGAACTTGTACATGTACTCGAAGCGCTCATCCCGAGTACACGACCGCGCGGCCGTCCTCGGCGATGATGACGTTCGCGCCCTCGTGCTTGAAGCGGCCGAGTGCCGAGTGCTTCTTCGGGGTCGAGGTGGGGTCCCACGGGTCGATCTCGATGACGTAACCGAAGCGGTTGACCTCGTTTTCGTAGCCGGATTCAATCGCGTTGAAGCGAGGGTCAATCATTTCGAAGCCGTACACCGACTCTTTCGAGTCGATGCCGAGGCGGGCGTTCGACTGAATGTTCTCATTGGCACGGAAGTAGCCGTGGAAGTTTTCTTCGCCCGAAAGGAGCGTGCCCCACGGGGTGAGGCCACCCGAGCAGTTCGCGAAGGTGCCGCGGATCGTGCGCCCCTCCTGGTCGGCATCCGTCTTCACGAATTCGGAGCCCGCGGCGGGGCCGGTGAGTTCATACTCCGTGTCGAGGAGGAAGCGGCGGTTGAGTTTTCCACCCTTGACGTAGGTGTAGGGCGACTTGCGGTCCTTGCGCTCGAGCTCCACGACGGTGAGGCCCTGGGCTGCCATGGTGATGGCGACCTGATCGTGCTTCGGCATGTCCTCCGGGAACATGATGTTCGCGTTCGTGTACTCGTGGTTCACGAACATGACGGCGCGCAGGCCATCCGAGCCGGGGATCTCCTGGATCTCCGTGTAGTCGTTGTTGTAGCCGAACTGCTTTTTCTGCGCCTCGACGCTCTGGTTGTTCCAGTCGAACTCAGGCGAGTCGTCGAAGAGGGGGTCGCCCCACTTGATGACGGGCTCCCAGCGGTAGCCCTCGGGAACATTGAATTCGTCGACATCCTTGTTGACGGGGGCGATCGGGGTGAAGCGGAGCTTCGAGCCGTTCGGCGCTTCGGGCGCCGAGCCGATCGTGGGGTTCGGGGCGCTCGGGTCGGCAGCGAAGGCAGCCTGACCCATGCCCTGCGTACCGCCGGCGGCGATCACGAGGGCGCTTGCGGCAGCACCGCCGAGGAGCGAGCGGCGGCTAATCGCGGCGGAGACGATGTCACCGATGTAGGAGTTGTTGCTCGTATTGCATGCGGGCTTCGCGCACTGGTTGTCGCACTTGAGTGCACAGGTCACTGCGGAACGCTTGCCGCGAACGTGATCCTTCATGAGGAGCGGGAGGTGGAGCACCATTGGAGGCATCCCTTCAATGTGGTTGGTGATCTGACGCAGTTACAGTGCTCTACGCGAGGGACCAACATCCACAGTAAAAGTGACGTCCACGTGAATTTTTTTCAAAGAACAGTCAAGACGTGCGTGTGCCGCCCACAACGAGGGCGGATGAGGCGCCTGCCTACACCCTCACGAAGAAGACACACGCGGGCGGCGAAAAAGCCCCTGGAAGAGCCGCGGCGCCGTGCGCGGGGTCGCATCGCGCACCTCAGCAAGCGCGGGAATGCGCTTCGCGAGCGCCTTCTCAATGCGCAGGTGGAGCGTCACTTCGGACAGTTCGCAGCCCTTGCACGCCCCTGCGAACTCGACGCTCACCACCGGCCCGGCATCGCCCCACTCGACGTCAACGATGTGCACTTTTCCGCCGTGCGAGGCGATGTAGGGCGCGAGGTCACCGTCAATCACATCTGTCGCGGCAAGGCGCACGGCCTCGACGCGCCTGTCCACCCCGATTTGCGCCTCGAACTCCGCGAGGTGGGGCGCCGCCTCGGCAAGCATGAGCGCAAGACCCTCGCGAACAGCCTCGGCATCGTCGCGCCAGGAATATCCGGCGCGCAGCCACACCCAGAGCCCGTGCGGCTCCGCCACGATTCGTTCAAGCTGCGGCAGCGCCTCGGCAATCGGCTCCCAGCCAAGCGGCAACGACGCCCCCTGCACGCTCCACCTCAGCGCTCGCTCCGCCCCGGTCACGCTCGCCGGAGCGGGGGTGACATGGCCAAGACTTGGCACGGCACGCTGGGAGTGGCCGGGCAAAGCGTGAGGTCCGACGCTTGCCGGGGAACCGTCGGAACCCACGCCCACTACAGCGCTCCCACCGCGAGCTTCGCGATAAACGCTCCCACCCACGCGAGCGCGAACATGTAGCAGAAGGCGAGGGCGGGCCATGTCCACGAACCGGATTCGCGGCGCAGCGCCGCGATGGTGCTCGTGCACTGCAGCGCGAACACGAAGAACACGAGGAGCGCGGCTATCGTGCCTGGCGTGAAGAGGAGCTGGCCTTCGTGCGGTCCGGGACCCCACGTGAGAGAGGAGAGAGCATCGCCGGGGTTTTCTGGATCGGACGCACTCGCGATCTGCCCGAGCGTCGAAACGAACACTTCGCGCGCGCCGAGCGAGGCCACGACACCGACGCTCACGCGCCAATCGAAACCAAGGGGCTCGAACACGGGCTGGACGGCCTTGCCGAGGCCCGCACCGTAGGAATGCTCAAGCTGGTAGGTCGCGACGGCCGCCGAATCGGACTGGTCGATGCCCGCGGCCGCGAGCTCCGCATCGCCCACGGCCGGGAGGTTGAGCAGCGCCCACAACACGAGTGTGAGCAGGAGGATGATGCGTCCCACCTTCGTGAGAAAGCCCTTCACGGGAATCCACGTGTTCGTCACGAGCTCGCGCACCGTTGGGATGCGGTAGGTAGGCATCTCCATGTAGAAGGGGAGGTTTGCCCGACCGCGCCCGAAAATCTTCGAGAACACCCACGCCGAGCCCATCGCAGAGCATGCCCCGAGCACGTACAACCCAAAGAGCGCCGCGCCCTGCGCACCGATCACTCCGCCGAGGCGGGCGTCGGCCGGGATCAGCATCGCAATCAACATCGTGTACACGGGAAGACGTGCCGAGCACGTCATGAGAGGGATCGTAAGCATCGTCGCGAGCCGGTCGCGGGCCGACGGCAGCGACCGCGTCGCCATAATCCCCGGAATCGCACACGCGAGGCTCGAGAGCATCGCGACGAACGCCCGGCCCTCGAGGCCCGCACCTGCCATGACCCGATCCATGAGGAACGCCGCCCGCGACATGTAGCCGGACGCCTCGAGGATGGCGAGCGCGAAGAACAGCAGGAAAATCTGGGGAACGAACGTGAGAACGCCGCCCACGCCACCGATCAAGCCATCGGCCACGAGACCGGCAAGCCAGTCGATACCGATATTTTCGCGCGCAACATCTCCGAGGAACGCGAAGCCCTCTTCGATCCAGCCCTGAATGGGAGCAGCGACCGTAAAAATAAGCTGGAACAGCGCAAACATCGCCGCAAAAAACACGAGGCTGCCCCACACGGGATGCAGCAGCACCGCATCGAGCTTGCGGGTGCGGGCGTGGGTGCCGGGCGCGCGATAGTGCGCGGCCTCGAGCACCGAATCGATCCACGCGGCGGAGCCCTTCGGGTTGGTGGGAGCGGCAACGGCGGGGCTCGGCCAGTCCTCTTCCGACGCAAGCTCGGCTTTCAGCGCATCGAGCTCTCGGTGGTTTCCTGCGGTCACGACGAGAACGCGGTGGCCAAGCGCCTTCGACAGTGCCGCGACGTCCACGCTGCCGCCGCGCGAGAGGAATTCGTCGGCATGGGTGAGCGCCACAAGGATCGGCAGACCCGTGCGCTGAAGCTGTGCGATGAGCCCGAGCGAGCGGCGCATGCTCGTCGCGTCAAGCACCGCGATGAGCGCATCCGCGCGGCTTTCATCGCTGAGCGATTCGAGAACAACCTGCTCATCGGGGCTAATGGGGTCTAGCGAGTAGGTACCCGGGAGATCCTCCACCTGGGCATCGATTCTCGCGCCGGAGGCGTCCTGCACTTCGACGCTACCCACGAACCTGCTGACCGTGACGCCCGGGTAGTTCGCGACCTTCGCCCGCATGCCCGTAAGGGCGTTGAACACCGTGGATTTACCGGCGTTCGGGTTGCCCACGAGCGCAAAACGGCGCGCACCGGTATCGCGCGGCGCTTCCGGCGCCGCATCGTGGCAGGTCATGCTGCCTTCTTCTCGACCGAGTTGTTGGGGTGCTCATCCCCAACGTGCACGAGGATGCGTGCCGCGTCGCGCTTTCGAAGGACGATTTCGCAATCGGCAACGCGGAACACGAGCGGGTCACGCATGGGCGCCTTGCGCACGAGCTCGACCTCGAGACCCGGGTGGAAGCCCAGGTCAAAGAGACGGCGGCACAGAACAGAGTGCGAGTCGCGATATGCCGCGATGATCGCCGTGGCCCCCTTCGGCAAATCGCTCAAGGCGATCGTCGAAGCGAAGGGGCAGTCGAGGGTGCACACGAGCGCACGCGAGGTGAGCTCGTTGGCGAGCGACGTCATCTCGGGATAGGCAACTGACATATTTGCAAGGTTAGCATTGCCTAATCTAACTAGGAAGGGACGTGGGGCACGCCACCGTCGGACCGAAGCACCCCGGGCAGAGCCGCAGATCTGAATACTCAGTGAACGAGCTGCAACATTTCACCTCCTGCCTTGCCGTAAATTCCCCGCCATTGGTCTTCTTAAAGAGGTTTTAGAAAAACGTTCACTTCTGCCACTGTCCGAAATCCCTTACCCACAAAGGAGACCATCATGGCCACATCCCCGATCGCCCGCCGCTCCCTCCTCGCCGCTGGCGGGGCTGCCTTCGCCGCCGCCGCAGCAGGATGCGGCGGAGGGAACAAAGCCGACGTCAAGGGCGCCACAAACGAAATTGGCGACGACCCGAAAAAGATCAAAGGCACGATCACCTACGCCTACTGGGATATCAACCAGGAGGCCATGCTCACCGACGTCATGAAGGCCTTCAACAAGAAATACCCGAACGTCAAAGTCCAGCTGAACATGGTGCCGTTCAAGGACTACTTCACAAAGCTCCGCGCGCAGGCTTCGTCGAAGGCTCTCCCCGACGTGTTCTGGATGAATGGCCCGAACTTCCGTTCCTACGCTGAGAACGGCCAGCTCGCCTCCCTCAAAGCCCTCGTCGACGACGGGCTCATTGACCCGAACAAATACCCGAGCGCACTCGTCGACATGTACACGGTCGACGGCGAACTCTTCGCGACGTGCAAAGACGTCGACTGCGTAGGTATCTGGTACAACAAGAAGCTTTTCGACCAGGCAGGCGTTGCCTACCCAGACGAAACCTGGACACTCGACACCTACAAGGAAAAGGCACTCGAGCTCACCGACAAGCTCCCCGACGGCGTCTGGGGCTGCGCCGAGGTTTTCTCGCGCACCGCCTCCTACTACCACTCGATCGCCATCAACGGCGGATGGGTGATCTCCGACGACAAAAAGAAATCCGGCTACGACGACCCCAAGACCATCGAAGGCGTGAAGTTCTGGCGCGACCTCATCGAGATCGGCGCATGCCCCGACCAGGAGTTCCTTGCTGAAAACTCGTGCTACGGCATGTTTGAAGGAGGTCAGGTGGCCATGCAGTGGTCAGGCAACTGGCGTGTTGGCGCACTCATCGGCTCCTCCGTGAAGAACGACTGCGCCGTCGCGTACCTCCCCGGCGGCGACGACCGCAAGACCGCCGTGCACGGCCTCGGCCACGTGATCTCTGCAAACACCAAGAACCTCGCTGCCTCCCAGGCCCTCGTGACCTTCCTCGCGGGCGAAGAAGCAGCCAAAATCAGCGCGGAATCCGGCATCGCGCTCCCCGCTCTCGACGGCACCCAGGATCCGTACGTCGACGCCCAGCCCGGCTACAACCTCGAGGTCTTCGTCGACCAGGCACACAACTACGCCGTGCCTTTCCCCGTCTCCAAGACGTGCCCCGAATGGGAGGAACTCGAGGGTGAATACCTCTCGAAGGTCTTCAACGGGGAAATCACCGCGGAGGACGGCTGCCGCGAGCTCGCGAAAGCGATGAACGAGGTCCTCGAAAAGGAAAACAGCTAAACGCCCGGACTCTCCCTACCCTTTGACCGAGCCCTCAGTGAGGCCACCGCGCCAGAAGCGCTGCAGCACGAGGATGAGGATCGCGAGCGGGATCACCGAGAGCAGCGCGCCGCCGGTCGTGAGCTGGAAAAACTCCGGCAAACGGTCCGTTTGTGCGCGCCAGTTATCGAGGCCCAGAGTGATCGGGTAGAGCTTCTCGTCGGCAAGCATCACGAGGGGCAGGAAGTAGTTGTTCCAAATCGCCACGAATTGGAACAGCAGGATCGTCACCACCGCCGGCGTGAGCTGAGGAAGGGCAAGCCTGTGGAACAGCCCAATCTCGCTCACGCCGTCGAGACGCCCCGCCTCGAGCATCGAATCCGGTACGGCCGCACTCGCGTAAATTGACGCGAGGAAAAGGCCGAACGGGCTCACGAGCGACGGAATAAGCACGGCCCAGTACGTGTTTGTGAGACCCACGCTCGAGAACAGGAAAAACAGCGGGAGCGCGGTCGCGGTGCCCGGCACGAGCACGCCGCCAAGCACGAACGCGTACACGGCCCTGCGGCCGGGGAAGCGGTATTTCGCGAGCGCATACCCCGCGGCGACCGCGAAGTACGTCGCGAGCACCGAGCCCACTCCCGAATACAGAAGCGAGTTGAGCGCCCAGCGCGAGAAGATCCCGCCATTGGCTGTGAACACAGCCTTGAGGTTGTCGAACAGCAGGAATTCTTTGCCAAACCAGAAGCCGCTCGTACCAAACAGGTCTTCGGTCGACTTCGTCGCGTTCACGATCACCCAATAGACCGGCACGAGGAAGTACATCGCGACGATCGCCAAAAGCGCCGTCACAATGATCGTCGTCGCCGGCTTGCGGCCAGCCGAGCGGGCGCCCGAACGCTGATCCCGCTCAAGGCGCATAGCCTGCTTCTTCCTCGAACGTTCGCTGACGTGCGTCGTTTGCGTAGCGCTCATCGCTTCCTCTCCGCCCACGAGGAGACCCCGAGAGCAATGGCCGAAAGAACAAAGGCCGAGACCGCGATGATCACGGCCTGCGCCGCCGCCATCCCAACCTCGTTGTACTGGAACGCGTACGCATAGGCACTCATGTTCGGCGTGTACTCGTTCGTGATGCCCGAGCTCATCGTCATCAGTAGGCGAGGCTCCGCGAACAGTTGGAGCGTGCCGATGATCGAGAAGATGATCGTCAGCAAAAGCGCCGGCCGAATGAGTGGCAACTGAATGGAGGTCACGATCTTCAAGGGGCCGGCCCCGTCGATGCGAGCGGCCTCGTACAGCTCACCGGGAATGGCCTTGAGCTGGGCGATGATGATGAGCATGTTGTAGCCCGTATACGTCCAGGTCACGATGTTCGCGATCGACCACAGCACCATGTCTGGGCTCAGGAAATCGGCCTCAATTCCCACGAGCTGAAGCGCATCAACAATGGGGCTCAGCCCGGGGATGTACAGGAACGACCAGAGGATAGTGGCGATCACGCCCGGAATGCCGTAGGGCAAAAAGTAGGCGCTTCTAAAGAATCCCGGCCATTTCGCCGCGGCACTTTCGAGAAGGAGCGCGAGGATCGTTGCGGCGACGATCATGACGCTCACCTGCACGATGCCAAAGAGGATCATGCGCCCGATCGAGGCCACAAAGTTCTGGTTCGCGAGCGCGGCGATGTAGTTATCGAAGCCAGCGAACGAAGTCTCGATACCTCCCTCGCCGAGGAGGCCGTGGCGCTCCACGGTCGTGAAGCTGTAGCCAACCGCCATGATGATCGGCACCACCATCGTGCCGATGAACAGCACCAAAAACGGTGCCATAAGTACCCAGGGTGCCCACTTTGATTTCATCGCGCCTCCTCCGCGTTGAGGCCCATGCCTTGCATAATCTCGGTGATGTCTTTCTGCGTGACCGCAAGGAGGTCCACGAGGGGCTGCTCACCGTTGATCGCTTTCGTCATTCCGGTGCCCACGACGTCCATGAAGCGCTGCATAAGCGGCGCCCACGTCCATTCGAGGTTCTGCCCCTCGGCCATGGGCACCATGACCTCTTCGTTGTAGTTTTGGCCCGAGAAAAACTCTGATGGTTGCGTGCGTGACTCACCGATGTAGTCCGCCGACGGCGACCAGCCGATACCGCAGTTCTCGATCATCGCGTCGATTCCCTCGGGGCTTGTGCACATCCACGTGCAGAATTCGAGGGCCTCGGCCGGGTGCTTACTCGTGGAGAGGATTGCCGCTGACGAGCCGCCGTGGGCTCCCGAGGCGTAGCCATCACCCCACGTTGGCATGGGCGCGACGGCCCACTTACCTTTGGCACCAGGCACCGCTTCGATAAGGGCGTCGCTCCACGAACCGGAGATCGTACTGAGGACCTTGTCGTCACCCGTGGCCGCCATCCACGGCGTCGAAAACGCGCCGTATCCGGTTCCAACGAGGTTGTCGGCGAGGATGCCATCCCAGAACTCGGCGACCTTGAGCGATTTCTCGTCGGTCATGTTGATGATCCATCCATCGCCCTCGGGCTTGAACCACGTGGCGCCCGCCTGCATGGCCCACATGACGAAGTAGGAGCCGTCGCTCGGATCGAGGGTAAAGATCGTCTTACCCGAATCCTTGACGGCGCCCGCAACCTCGCGGAACTCGTCCCATGTGGACGGTGGCGTAAGGCCGAGCTCCCCTTCGAGCACTTCGCGGTTGTAGAAGTTTGCGACGGGGCCCGTGTCTTGCGGAACCGCCCACACCGACTCGCCTACTTGTGCCTGCGCGAAAGCGCCCGGATCAAATTTGTCTTTGACAATCCCGTAGCGAGAGAGGTCCACGAGGGCGCCCGCGAGCGCGAACTCGGGGACGGAGCGGAGCTCAACCTGCGCAATGTCGGGGCCGCCCCCTGCGGCTACAGCGGAGAGAATTTTGGCGTAGCCGCCACTTCCGCCGCCGGGGATCCATGCGGCGTCCACGTGGATGCGGTCTTGGCTCTTGTTAAATACGTCAGCGACTTTTTGAAGGTCTTTGACCCACGCCCAGTAGGTGAGCTTTACGCGATCCTTCGACGGTGGGATTGTGGCTTCGGCGTTAACCGAGCCGGGGTTTGGTGGGGCGCAACTCGCGAGGGTACCCGCGAGTGCGGCGCCTGTTCCGGCGAGCGCGGTACGCCGCGTGATGGGTTTCATGGGACCTCCTTGTCGATCCGCAACGGTGCGGCCCTCGACGTAGGGTCGGCCAGCACCCATGCGGCCTGCATCACATTCCATTATACGCTCACCCTTCGGGACTTGGATAAACACATGCCATCCAACCGACAAGCCCAAACAAGCGGCCGCGGCGTCGCTAGTTTTGACGCGCTTGACGGGCTGCTTCCACCCCGAAAACCGAGCAGCTGAAAGAATGGGGTCATGGCTGAATTGGTGGATGTCGCGCCCGGAGTCCTCGTGCACACCTCGCGCAACGAGTCACTCAATAGCGTTGTGCTCGCCTCGATCAGCGAGGCGATGCTCATCGATCCGGGATGGGAGGTCGATGAGCTCGACGACATCGCCGACCAACTCGACGAGCGCGGCCTGAACGTCCTTTCTGGCTTCGCCACCCACGCACATCACGATCAAGTCCTGTGGCATCCGGCTTTTGGCGATGCCCCGCGGCTCGCCTCTGAGGCAACGGTGCGCCTGGTGGATGCCGATCGCGAACGCCTCCTCAAGCGCGCCGCTGAGGACGACCCAGCCCTCGATTCCCGGCCCGACATCGCCGGGCTTCTCGGCCGGCTCTACCCCACCCCGCAGGCTCCGGCCGATGCCCACCGCACGTGGCTCCCCAAGGGTGCGGCGCCGGACGGTTTTGAGCCCGAATTGCTCACTCACGACGCCCACGTCCCGGGCCACACAGCGCTATGGCTCCCCGACCAGCGCATCCTGATCGCGGGCGACATGCTCTCGAGCATCGAGCTCCCTCTGCCCGACCTCGACGACTGCGACTATCGCGCACGCGTGCTCCAAAAGCGCAGCTTCGACCCTTTCCGCGCCTACCTCGATGCACTCTCGCTACTCGAGCCCTACGCACGCGAGACGCGACTCGTCATTCCTGGCCACGGCCCCCTTGGCACCGATGCTCTCGACAGGCTCGAGCGCGATCGGGCCTATCTCGAGACGATTCTCGAGGGCGGCGATCCCCGCGATGAACGCCGATCGATGCCGCGCATGAAGGCGTGGCACGCGCGCCTTCGGGAGGCAGTAGGGCGCGGGTAACCGTCGGACCCCTCTTCCACGTGGAGAGAATGTCGCAGGCATGCGCGAAAACGGGGACATGCGCAGGCATTGTCACCTTGATTGCGCGCGGCGGAAATAGGAAACCCCCGGTCTGCCTTCACGAGGCACAACCGGGGGTCAATCCCTTTACCCTTATCCCCGCACGACGAGATCCCACTTTGCGGGATCCGTGCGCGATGCATTAAGGCAACTACGTCTGCCTTGAAAAAACCGGGAAATGGGCTCACGATTGGCTGTATTTCCTGCAATTCCCCTTGGAAGCGCAACAAACTGCCTGGTCAGTGCCTTGAGCGAGTCGCGGAATATTACGCGAGTCACACGACCCGCACGCTACTTCGCACCGCTCACGCCCCTTATACATTGCGCGCGCGTCCACCCGCTCGGCCCGCGCGAGGCCGACGCCACCCCTCCCAAGAATGTGCTAACTTCATCAATACGTGGCCCGGCTCACGCGGATAACGTGACCTCTGAAACCTCAAGCTGCAATGGACCAAAGTCCCGCCTACGCTTAAAGCGTCACAGACTCAACGCTGGTCTTTTCGGCGTTTTCGCCGCGGGCCAGACGAACATCCGCGAAAGGGATGAAACTCCATGGCGAAAAAGACACTCGCCCAGCACACCGTTGATCAACTCGTTGCTATGGGCGTCGAGCGCATTTACGGCGTTGTGGGCGACTCCCTCAACCCCATCGTGGATGCCGTGCGCACGACCAAGGGCATCGAATGGATCCATGTGCGCAACGAGGAGGCTGCGGCTTTCGCGGCAGGCGCCGAGGCCCGCGTTACGGGCAAGCTCGGCGTGTGCGCCGGCTCGTGCGGCCCCGGCAACACGCACCTCGTTCAGGGCCTTTACGACGCCCACCGCGACTCCGTCCCAGTTCTCGCGATTGCTTCGCATATCCCGAGCGAAAAGATCGGGACCGGCTTTTTCCAGGAGACCCACCCCGAGCTTCTTTTCAACGAGTGCTCGGCCTTCTGCGAAATGGTCAATTCGGGCAACCACGGCGCGCAGATGCTTCATAACGCCGCGCAAACCGCGCTTGCGAAGAAGGATGTTTCGGTCCTTGTGATTCCCGGCGACATCGCCAGCCAGGAGGTCACGATTGAAGCGACCCGCACCCTCACCACGACCTTCGGCGCGATCCAGCCGCAGGCCTCGGTCGTCGAGGAACTCGCCCGCCTCGCGAACTCGGCAAAGAAGATCACCCTCTTTGCCGGGGCCGGTATCGAGGGGGCACGCGCGGAAGTCTTCGAGCTCGCCGACACCCTCAAGGCGCCGATCGGGCACGCTTTCGGCGGCAAGGAGTTCATCCAGTACAACAACCCGTTCGACGTGGGCATGAGCGGCCTGCTCGGCTACGGCGCTGCCTACGAGGCAACTCACGAGTGCGATCTTTTGATCCTGCTCGGCACGGACTTCCCGTACTCGGAGTTCCTTCCCCGCGAAGGCAAGCCGAAGGTTGTGCAGATCGATGCCGACGGCTCGCGTCTCGGCCGCCGCGTGCCCCTCGATCTGGGCGTGCACGGCGATGTGGCTCTCACGATCCGCGCGCTGCTGCCCCAGCTCAAGCAGAAGAAAAACCGCTCGTTCCTCAACTCGATGCTGCGCAAGCAGGAGAAGGAGCTCACGCACGTCGTCAACTCGTACACGAAGCGGGCGTCGCGACTCAAGCCGATCCACCCGGAGTACGTTGCGAGCCTCCTCGATGAATTCGCGGACGACGATGCTGTGTTCACGGTCGATACCGGCATGTGCAACGTGTGGGCCGCACGCTACATCGAGCCGAACGGCAAGCGCCGCATCTTCGGCTCGTTCCGTCACGGCACGATGGCTAATGCCCTCCCCCAGGCGATCGGCGCCTCGGCCGCACAGCCGAACCGCCAGGTCATCTCCATGAGCGGCGACGGCGGCCTCGGGATGCTCATGGGCGAACTTCTCACGGTGCGCCTGCACCAGTTGAACACGAAGATCGTCGTGTTCAACAACTCGAGCCTCGGCATGGTGAAGCTCGAGATGCTCGTGGCGGGCCTTCCCGATTTCGAGACTGACCACGATTCGGTGAACTTCGCGAAGATCGCCGAAGGTGCCGGTATCCCCTCGATCCGCATCGAGAACCCAAAGACCCTGCGCAAGGACCTCAAGAAGGCCCTCGCCGCCCCCGGTCCCATGCTCATCGACATTGTGACGGATCCGGACGCGCTTGCGATGCCTCCGAAGATCACGCTCGAGCAGATGAGCGGCTTTGCAACCGCGGGCGGAAAGATCGTGCTCGAGGGCGGCGTGGGCAAGATGGTGAATCTTGCGAAGTCGAACGTGCGTAATATTCCGCGACCCGGAGCATTCTTCTAGGAACTCTCGCGAGCGGCTAAGGCGAAAGGCGGTCTCCTTTAGGAGATCGCCTTTTGCAGTTGGTCTGCGGCGACACGCACGGCTTCAACCATGTCGAGGTCGCGCGAGGAGTCACTTCCCTGCCAAGTGACGGCCACCGCGGCAACGGGCCAGCGGGCGCCGTCAAAAACGGGGAGCGCCACCGAGCGGTGCCCCTCGAGAACCTCACCGTTTTCGACGGCGTAGCCGCGCGTGCGCGTGTCGCGTGCGTCGGCGAGCGCGCGCGCCACGGGAAACGCGGGGCCCACCTCGGCGCCGAGGTGGGGTTCGAGAACCGTTTCGCCGGTAAAGACGGCGGCGAGCTGATTGGCTGGCAGGGCGCTGAGAATTGCGCGCCCACTTGCAGTGAGGTGGGCGGGCACGCGCACGCCGACGTCGGTGGGGTAGGAGGCGGGTTTGCTGAGGCGTGCTTCGACGACGTAGAGCACGTGGCGGCCCTGAAGCACGGCCACATGCGAAATTTCGCCAACTCGATCCGTGAGACGTTCGGTCACGCGCTTGCCGAGGCGAGCGAGCGGAGCCTGCCGGGTGTAGCCGAAGCTGAGCTCATAGGCGGATGGGCCAAGGCCGTAGGCGTGCAGGTCCGAGTAGTGGAGAACGAAGCCCTGATCGAGGAGTTCGGCGAGGATGTCGTACGTGCTCGAGCGCGGAATATCGAGTTCGCTCGCGATGCGCGAGGCGGCGATGGGCCTCGAGCGCTGCGCGAGGTAGGTGAGGATCCTCAACGTTGAGGCGGCTGCGGGTACTTTCGACGGCATAGGGCACACACTATCGGGCGCGCCTGGAGCGAATCCATTTGGATACAGTCCATCCGCCCATAATGGTGGGTGTGAACACCATGAGCAGCACCGAAAGAAGTCCGTGGCAAGGCCGAGTCGACGGCGAGGGGGTCGCACATGCGCGCTGGCATCAGCGCGTGTCGCTCGTGAGCGAGAATCAACCGCCCAAGGGCCCGCACGTGGCTCTCGCGGGTTTCGCCTCGCACGAGGGGGTGCGCCGAAACCACGGTCGCGTAGGAGCCGCCGAAGCGCCGGCGGCACTGCGTTCGGCTCTTGCAAGCATGGCTCTTCACGGCTCGCTCGCCTCGGGTGAGGTGGCTCTTGTCGACTGGGGCGATGTTGAGACGATCGGCGAGGCTCTCGAGGAGGCTCAAGCGGCGATGGGGAGCCTGACGGCGACCGCGCTCGGCACCGAGGGCAATCGCCTCACGCTCGTGCTCGGTGGCGGCCACGAGACCGCATGGGCGAGCTACCTCGGGCTTCGGGAGCACCTTGGCGGCGAGGGATCCGACGGTTGCCACCTCCCGTCGTGGGGTGTCCTCAATCTCGATGCCCATTTCGATCTGCGCAGCGCCCCTACGCCGACGAGCGGAACTCCGTTCTTGCAGATGGCTGAGGCGGAGGCGGCCGAGGGGCGCGCCCTCAATTACGCCGTGCTCGGGATCGCGGAGCCGGGCAACACGCGCGCTCTGTTCGAGACTGCCGATGCGCTTGGGGTTGAGTACCGCACGGATCTGGAGTGCCTTGAGATGGGTGCCGACGGCGTCGCGCGGTTCGTCGAGGAGTTCGCCGCGCGTATCGACGTTCTCTACCTGACGATCGACCTCGACGTGCTGCCCGCCCACACGGCGCCCGGGGTGTCAGCCCCGGCGGCGCTTGGCGTGGATTTGCCGATCATCGTGGCGGCGGTGCGGGCCGCTGCGCGCACCGGGAAACTCTCGCTCATGGACATTGTCGAGCTGAATCCGCGCTTTGACGTGGATGGACGCACCGCGAAGTCCGCGGCCCGGCTCGTGAGCGAGGCCGCGCACATCCTCGCTCGCTGACTAGGATGTGACCTAACCCCCCCTTTCCTTCGCGCGACTGGAGCTGTTCATGAGCACTCACGCATCCTCCTCCCCCACGCCTTCCACGAGCCCGGGGCTCATGGAACGCCAAGGCATCGAGATCGTCGCTGAATCCGAGCGCACGGCGAAGCCGAGCGACCTTTTCTGGCCATGGTTCGCCGCAAACATCTCGGTGTTCGGCATGGGCTACGGCAGCTACATCCTCGGTTTCGGCGTGAGCTTCTGGCAGGCCACGCTCGTGACCCTCATCGGCATCCCGATCTCGTTCTTCCTGTGCGGCCTGATCGCTATCGCCGGCAAGCGCGGCAGCGCCCCAACGATGGTGCTCTCTCGTGCGGCGTTCGGCGTGCATGGCCAGAAGGTTCCCGGAATCGTCTCGTGGCTCACCTCGATCGGGTGGGAGACGTTCCTGTCGATCATGGCGGTTCTTGCGACGGCAACCGTGTTCTCACGCCTTGGCCTTCCCAGTGGCACGCCCGTGCTCGTTGCCGCGACGGTTGCGGTTGCTGCGCTCATCGTCGTCGCGAGCGTGCTCGGCTATCACACGATCATGAAGCTGCAGTCGGTTCTGACGTGGATCACGGGCGCCATCACGATCCTGTACGTGCTCCTCACGATCTCTCACATCGATGTCGACGCGGTCCTCGCCGTCCCAAACGGCACACCGCAGCAGGTGATCGGCGCGCTCGTGATGGTCATGACCGGCTTCGGCCTCGGCTGGATCAATATCGCCGCCGACTGGTCGCGGTACCAAAAGCGCGAGACCTCCGATGCCTCGATCATTTGGTGGAACACGTTCGGCGGTGCGATCGCCCCGGTGCTCCTCGTGTTCTTTGGCGTGCTGCTCGTCGCCTCGGATCCCTCACTGAGCGATGGCATCGCCAACGATCCGATCGGCACGCTCGCCTCGATCCTCCCGATCTGGGTCCTCATCCCGTTCTGGCTCACCGCTGTCCTCGCGCTCGTGTCGGGGGCCGTGCTCGGCATCTACTCGTCTGGCCTCACGCTGTTGAGCCTCGGCATCAACATCCCGCGCCCCGCCGCGGCAGCGATCGACGGTCTTATCCTCACGGCCGGCACGATCTACGTCGTGTTCTTCGCGCACGACTTCCTCGGCCCGTTCCAAAGCTTCCTCATCACGCTCGGTGTTCCGCTCGCGGCATGGGCGGGCATTCTCATCGCCGATATCCTCACGCGCCGCGTGGACTACGACGAGCAGGCATTGTTCGATGCACACGGTCGCTACGGCTCGGTCGATTGGATCTCGATCCTCACACTCATCGTGTGCTCCGTGATCGGCTGGGGGCTCGTGGTCAACGGCTTCGCGGAAGCTGCGGCATGGAACAACTGGCAGGGCTACCTCCTTGGCCCGCTCGGCGGGCGCAATGGCAAGTGGGCGGCCGCGAACCTCGGCGTTCTTCTCGCACTCGTCCTCGGCTTCGCTCTCACGTTCGTGCTGCGCCGCGGAACGATCCGCCGCCAGGAGTGGGCATGAGTACGGCGCCGACGCCTTCCGGCGTCACATCGGCTTCGCATTCTCGCGGCGTTCCCGGCGACGATTTCTCGGATGCGTGGCTCCTCGTCATTGATCCGCAGGTGATTTTTGCCGAGCAATCGTCGGACTGGGCCTCCCCCATGTGGGAGGCGGCCTGGGCGAATATCGCGCGCCTTGCGGAGGCGTTCGAGGGGCGCGTGATTCTCACGCGCTGGATTCCGACGGCGGACCGCTCGACCTCGTGGGGCGAATATTTCGAGGCGTGGCCGTTTGCGGATGTGCCCGCGAGCGACCCGCTCTACGACCTCACCCCCGAGGCGGCCGCGCTCGACGCCCCACACGTGATTGATGAGCCAACATTTGGCAAGTGGGGCGCCCAGCTCACGGCGATTACGGGCGGGAGTCCGCATCTCGTCGTGGCGGGAGTGTCGACCGATTGCTGCGTGATCTCGACAGTTTTGCCCGCGGCCGATTCGGGTGCGTGGATCACCCTCGTAGGCGATGCGTGCGCGGGCTCTGACCAGGGAAATCACGAGCGGGCGCTCTCAATCATGGGGCTTTTTACGCCGCAGGTGCGCGTTGCCACAACGAACGAGGTGCTGTCCCTGGGTTGACGGGAGGAGGCTCCCTATGTTGTTAATGATAGCGACTCTCATTAACAACCGTTGCTCGCGTTTTTCGCCGGGCGAAATAGAAAGGTGCTCCCTTGGTCCAGACAGCCACGGCGCCGGCGCGCACTCGCGCCGCGTTGCGCGCGCTCCTCGCGGCGTTCGCTTCGCTCGCCGTTATCCTCATTCCTCTCGGCTCGGCACACGCCGCCGGGCGCCTCGTGATCGAATCCGGCCACGTCGATGCCTTCAACGTCACCGCTAAGGGCGACACGCTCAAGCTCGACCTCAAGGAAGACGTCACGGGCTCGCACAAGACACACGCTGCCGAAGACGTCGAGCTTCACGTGAAGTCGGCGGCTCTCAAAGATCTGCCGAAGAATGTTCCCGGCGGCCCGAAGGCCTACTATTTGCCGGAGACTCAAGATCGCAACCTCCTCTGGCCGGGTTGGGACACACTGGGGACCCAGGGCACGGGCTTCGATGGGTCGATTAAGCTCAAGTTCGACAAGGTTGAGGGGCCTGGCACCATCCACCTCTTCGGCTCCGGCGACTTCGGCGCTATCACGCCTCTGCTCGAAAACGGCAGCATGGACCTCAAGTCCGGTGCCGTGCGCGACCAGTCCTTCCCCGCGCACACCCACGCAAGCTGGGTCTTCACGAAGCCCGGCGTGTACACGCTGACCCTCCACGCGGAGGGCCGCAAGGGCGGAAAGACCGTCTCCTCGAACAAGGCGACCTACACCTTCACCGTGGGCGATGAGTTCCGCGGCAAGGCTGGCGCCAAGGCTGAGAAGCCGGCACCGGCTCCGGCTCCTGAAGCTCCCGCAAAGCCGGAGAAGCCGTCGGACACCGCACCCACCGCGGAAGCGCCTGCGCCGAAGGACTCCACCAAGCCTGCCGCGCCCGCAAATCCCGCACCCGCGGATAAGCCGAAGCCTCGCACTTCCACACCGAAGGCCAAGGCGCCGGAAAAGCCTGCCGCACCCGCGCCGAAGGCGAAGCCTAAGACTAAGGCTAAGGCTAAGGCTGCGGCACCGGAGGCCAAGACACCGGCAAAGCACGCTGCTCCCGCGGCACCAGCGATGCCGGAAGCCCCCGCCAAGGAAGAGCCGAAGGCGCCCGTGTGCACGGCGACCGAGGTCGTGCGCGACGCCACGCAGGACGAAATCAAGGCCGCGACGAACACCTCCAAGGCCAAGGTTGGCGGCTCGTACACGATTCCCGCGAACACGCACGTGCACCCCAACTGGGTGTTCTCCAAGCCCGGCACCTACAAGCTGACGATCCGTCAGAGCGTCAAGGGCAAGGACGGCAAGAGCTACTCCGACACCTCGACCCTCACGTTCAACGTGGGTAGCAGCTCCGGCGCAACGAGCGGCCACTTCGACTTCGGTTCACGCTTCGAGAACGGCAAGCTCATCTCGTCGATCAAGGACGACCGCAAGTCACCCGCGCAGTGGGTTGACCCCTCCTCCATCTCGTTCGGCCTCGGCAGCGCCGCAAAGGCGAAGGCACCCGCGGGCATCGAGTTCATCGCCCCCGCAGGCTCGGACGTGTGGATGATCGGCTCGACTCAGGACCCGGGCGTTCCGTGGGTCGGCGCGAACTCGATGCACCCCTCGATCATTCAGAACACGACCGGCGAAATCACGCAGACCCTCGTGTCCGCGAGCGGCCCGGGCAACGTGGGCGTGTTCACCTCGGGCAACTTCGGCCAGATCGTTGGCCAGAAGTGGTACTCCTCGACCGCTGGCTCGGGCTCGAGCGTGAGCGCCGCAAAGGACCGCAAGAGCGCGAAGATCGGCCAGATCTTCAAGGACGGCAAGGGCTACAAGATCGTCGACCTCAAGGGCAAGACCGAGGACGGCGCCGACTGTGACCTCAGCGCCGACCAGATCGTGGAGGCGGGCGGCTCCGCCGACTACGCCAAGTCCGTGACGGGCGACGCTCCCGCGGGTTCCGCTTCGGATCTTCCGCGCACGGGCGCTGAGGTGACCGGCCTTGCCGGCACCGCTGCAGCGCTCATCATCGTGGGCGCTGGCACGGCAGTGGCGAGGCGCCGCTTCCAGTGACGTCCACCCCTCAACTGCGGCGGCGCTCCGTGCTCCTGGGCGCCGCCGCCTGCTCTCTCGGCGCGATCATTCTGCCTGGCCGCACCGCGCGCTCGAGCGAGGATCCTCGCCCGCGCGTCGTGGCAACGACCGGCATTCTCGCCGATCTCGCAAAGAACGTCGCGGGTCCCGATGCACTCGTCACGTCCCTCATCCCCGAGGGCGGCGACCCGCACTCGTTCGAACCGCTCCCCCGCAACGTCCGCGACATCGCCTACGCCGATCTCGCGCTGTCGAACTACCTCATGCTCGAGGAACAGGCGCTGATCCGCACGATCGACGCGAACCTTCCCGCAGGCTCGACGCACCTCGCGCTCGCCGAGGAAGCCTCGACGCGCGGCGCCACAATCATCCCGCTCGTCGAGAACCGCTCTCTTGACACGGTGTGGCTCGGCCTTCGCGTCGCGGGCCGCGAACGTGGCGCCGGGCGCCTCACGCAAGTGCGTCTCGCCCTCACCGAGAGCGACGGACCCGGCGCCCTGCACGGGTACGTGACCGGAACGTTCGGGGAGCCCCAGCGCGTCTTTGATTCGTCCGACGGCGTCTCGGCCCGCACCGATGCCATCGACCTTCCCATGGATGCCCACACGCATATGAGCTGGGCCTTTACCAAGGCAGGCGTCTATCGCGCGCGCTTCAGGGGAACGTGGAGCGGTGGTGCGCTTGGAGCCGAATCCTCCGCCGAGGGCGACGTCTGGATCTGCGTCGGCATCTCCCCCGAGGAAGCGGCGAAAAAAGGCGCCCACGCCTCCCTCGCGAAGCGACAGGTGATTTCCGCGGGCCACGCCGACATCACGGTCGACGTCCCCTCTGCTGCGCTCGTGATGCGCATCGACGACCCCGAAGCCGACGGCGGTACGCGCGACATCGCGCTCGACGACATGGTGATCCACGTACCCCCGAAAGCGCTGCTTCCGGTCCCCGCCGATCCGGCCTTCCGATTCATCGCCCGCGGCGGAACAGACGTCTACCAGCTGCCGCAGGCCGTCCTCGGCAAGCACGTGCACGGCGAGATCGACCCGCACCTGTGGCAAGACGTCACGAACGCCCAGGCCTACGTCGAAGTCATTCGCGACCACCTGTGCGGCCTCGACCCGGACCACGCGGGCGGATACCGCTCGCGTGCGGCCACATACCTGCGCGAACTCGACGACGTCGACTCCTACGTCCAGCGTTCGATCGATTCAATCCCGCAGGCCGGCCGCGAACTCGTGACGACCCACGACGCCTACGGCTATCTCGCAAACCGCTACGGGCTCCGGATCGCCGCCGTCGTCTCCCCCTCGCCGGGGCAAGAGCCCTCCATCGCGGACCGCCGCCGCCTCGCCGCGACTCTGCGCGACCTCGCCCCGAAAGCAGTCTTCCTTGAAGCCACAGCGGGACCGGTATCGACGAGCCTCGTTGATGCCGCCCGCATGGAAAAGATTCCCGTCCAGCCCATCTGGGGCGACTCCTTCACGCGCGAGGTCAATACCTACGCCGCGATGATGAGGGCCAACGCCGACTCCCTCGCGAGGGGTCTCGGCGGAAAACCCCTGGGCGATGGCGACCGGCAAGCGTCGGAATAAAACCCTCCTACCAACGAAAGATGAGCTCATGACTTCCCGTTCTTCTCGCGCCCTCACGCGGCGCCACTTTGCGGCCCTCGGCGCCGGCGCACTCGGCGCCCTGGCCTGCGCCCCCGCTGC
>OKCK01000150.1_pt1 | contig 19543 bp, 19 predicted proteins | sample 1614961 | NCBI WGS metagenome assembly OKCK01 (sample SAMN04436984, study PRJEB24849) | human gut metagenome | biome: human gut; feature: NICU; material: stool | host: Homo sapiens | place: USA: Saint Louis, MO | collected 2010-07-31
AACGGCCAGCCGATCGCCGTTACACCGCCGAACTTCGTTGAGCTGGAAATCGTTGATACCGATCCGGGTCTGAAAGGTGATACCGCAGGGACTGGCGGCAAGCCGGCTACCCTGAGCACTGGCGCAGTGGTTAAAGTACCGTTGTTCGTGCAGATTGGTGAAGTGATTAAAGTGGATACCCGCTCTGGCGAATACGTATCCCGCGTGAAATAAATTTTACGTCTGGTTCGCGGCGTGGTTTTCCACGCCGCCGTTTGCAGGAAGCTATCGACATGAACCCTACTGTTAAATACCTGCTTATTCCCTTTCTGATTTCGCTGTTTCTCAGCGGCTGCCACACGGCGCGCGGATTTGGCGAAGATATTCAGCATCTTGGCGGCGCTATCGAACGCGCGGCGAAATAATCTCTAATTCTCCTAAAAATCTTTACCTAACCTTTACTTCCTGAGTTTTTGGCTATGCTTAAGTGGCTATACACAAAACTTTGGCTATTAAAGGAAAAGATTATGATCAAGAAAACAATTGCGGCGTTCTTTTCATTGGTGGTCCTTTCATCCCTGCTGACTGCTTGTAATACCACCCGTGGCGTTGGCGAGGATATCCAGGACGGCGGTAGCGCCATTTCCGGCGCAGCCACGAAAGCACAGCAATAAGCTTCCGGACGGCGCGGCGCATGCGCTGCCGTGCCGTTACACCTCCACCAGCTCCGTTCCCCGGCGAAATAGCGTAAAGCGATTGTTCGCGCCCAGCTTCATACGAATATTCCGTTTATAGGTATATACCGTCTTCACCGTGATATGCATGCTTTCAGCAATTCTGTCGTTACTTTCGCCTTTCTTCCACAGCTGCAGGATCTGTTCCTCGCGCAATGTCAGTAGCGATGCAATATGACGGTTATCCGCTTTTGCATGTGTACGTGTTAATGCATTCCGTAACGCTTCTTCCAGCGCCTCCAGCGAGCAGGATTTATCGGCGTTAAACCAAATATCTTGCGTTGCGCAGTAGTTCTCTAACAGCGCCGAACGGGCATAGGGCAATAAAATAAAGCGGGTTTTTGTCGAACTGGCGGCGAAAATAGATGAAAGCTGATCGATATGATGAAGTTCATTCAGGAAACCATAAAAATCAGCAATAACAATGTCGGGTTTCCATTTCATGTACTCTCTGGCTTTAAGCAAATCATCCGTCTGAATAACTTCGATTGGCAACGCATGAACAGCGGATTCGCTTACGATGTGGGCCAAACCAGTACGGCTGTAACAGCAGCGGTCAATGACTAAAATTTTAGGCATACATGATATCTAAAGACTCTTTGGCTATGTACTAGCCACCTGGACGCATCATGTAATCATAAAGAATAATCCGAAAGATTAAGCAGCGAGTTACGCTGAGTTCTCCCGCTAATTCGGGCGTTAAACCATGCCAGATGAGTGACTTAAGGTAAATGGGTTGATTTTGGGCGCGGAGCTGAGGATCATATGCCATTCTTATACCTGCTGGCGGGACGACCCGTCAGCATTTCTTCATCCGGGGACGGCCCCATTCATTAATGGAGTACGTTATGTCCTGGATTATTCTTTTGATCGCTGGCTTATTGGAAGTGGTTTGGGCGGTAGGCCTGAAATATACCCATGGGTTTAGCCGGTTAACCCCCAGCATTATTACCATCACAGCAATGATTGTCAGCATTGTGCTGTTGTCATGGGCGATGAAAACGCTGCCGACCGGTACGGCGTATGCCGTCTGGACCGGTATTGGCGCCGTGGGGGCCGCCATTACCGGTATGGTGCTGTTAGGCGAATCGACCAGCCTGGCGCGCATTGTGAGCCTCGGGCTGATTGTGGCGGGGATTATCGGCCTTAAACTCAGTACGCATTAAGGACGCTGTCTTACCCAAATCAGCTTTTCAACTTTGAAGCCCTGCCGAATCGCGGCATTAACCATCCGTTGTTTGACCTCGTCGCTGATGGTTGGCGTACGGGAGAGGATCCACAGGTAGTCGCGATTCGGCCCGCACACCAGCGCGTGCTGGTAATCCTTATCCAGTTCAATGATGTTATACCCGCCATAGAACGGTCCGAAGAAAGAGACCTTTAACGCAGCACGGTTTGGCGAGCCTGTAAAATACGCTTTGCCAATACTTTGCTGCCATTTGCCCCGTTCGACATTGAAACCGCGGTTAATTACCTGAATGCCGCCATCATCCATAGTGCTGTACGTGGCAGTCACCTGATCAAGACCGCGTTCAAAACTATGGTCAAAGCGGGCGATTTCATACCATTTGCCCAGATAGCGTTTGGCGTCGAAGTTTTCAACCACGGTGACGCCTTTAGGTGGGGTAGGGGTGCTACAGGCGACAACCAGAAAGGCGACGGCGACGGTCGTAATGATAGGGAAAATACGCATAGAGGATTCCTTTGTTGTTTTCCTCTAAGTGTAGATCGCGTCACGGAAAACGCGCCGGTACGGCGCGTTAAGATTTTTGTTCTGCGGCCAGGGTTGCGGCCACATCCATCACGGCGGCGGGAGGCTGTTGATGGCGGATTTGGTTCGCCATAAAGCGCATATAGGGATCCATATGGCTGAACATCGCCTTATAACCTGCGCACAGATGGTTATGCCAGCGTTCTCCCACCTGACGGATGCGGTGTTTTGGGCACCCGCCGTGACAGGCGAAGCGCCATTCGCATTGCTGACATAGCGATGACACCTGGGTCTTCATCATGCCGAACTTGCGTTGCTGTTTCCCGCCGGCCAGCGCGGCCAGATTGTCGCTGCGCAGGTTGCCAAGCCGGTGCTCCGGATAGACATAGTGATCGCAACTATAGATATCGCCGTTCTGCTCCACCACCAGCCCAAACCCGCAACTGGATTGCATTACGCAAAGCGAGGGTTGTTCGCCAAGCCAGGCGGCCAGCGCGCTGTCAAAAAGTTGAACGTAAACGCGGCCTACGTCGCGCCGTACCCAATAGTCGAAAACGCTGTTAATAAACGCGCCCCACTGTTCGCCGCTGACTGACCATTCGGTGACCGCGCCGGTCTGTTGCGGATAAAGCAGCTCGCCATATTTCTCATGAACCGGCCGCTGCTCTACAGCCGGAATAAACTGTACGTGCCGTGCGCCCAGTTCTTCGGTAATAAACTGATAAATTTCCAGCGGCGCTTCTGCGGTGACGTTGTTTATGACTGTCAGCACATTTACGTCGACGCGGTGTTTTTGCAACAGCGCCATCGCCTGAACCACTTTGTCGAATACGGATTTACCGCCGCGTGTTTTGCGATAGCGATCGTGAAGCCATGCCGGACCGTCAATCGAGAGCCCCACCAGGAACTGGTTACGTGCCAGAAATTCTGCCCACTCCTCGTCAATCAGGACACCGTTGGTCTGCATACTGTTGCGAATGGTTTTTCCGCCCGCGTACTGTTTCTGCAAGGCCAGCGCGGTTTCATAAAAACGCAACCCGGCCAGCGTGGGTTCGCCCCCCTGCCAGGTAAACTCCACCTCCTGCGCCGGATTAGCCTCGATGTACTGCTTCACGTAGCGGCGCAGCGTGTCGTCATCCATGTGCCGCGCAGGCTTCTTCGGTTTCAGTGTTCCCTGTTCTTTTTCCAGATAAAAACAGTAATCGCAGGCGATATTGCACTGGTAGCTGACGGGTTTCGCCATGAGGTGGAATGCTTTTTTCATCATCGTCCCGTCCGAATAAAGAAGGTTGATTGCGCTTGTTAGTGATCTTTATCACTCTTTGGCATCTGGCAATTGACAGCGTGCTGAGTCTGTAGAAATAATAATTTCACAAAGACAAGTTAGCAATGAAATTTTATATTCAAACCAACAACACCAACACCAGGGATCCACCATGAGCAAACTTTTTGCTGGTGCACAAAATCTGGGCAAGTCATTTATGTTGCCCATTGCCGTATTGCCTGCCGCAGGCCTCTTGCTGGGAATAGGCGGCGTTTTTTCTAATCCGATTACCATTGAAACCTACTCCATCCTCAATAACACCGTGTTGCAAGCCATTTTCACCCTGATGAAAATGTGCGGCAGCGTTGTGTTTGATAACCTGGCACTGCTGTTCGCGGTAGGGATAGCCGTCGGTCTGGCGCGAAGCGATAAAGGCACCGCCGGGTTGGCTGCCGTGCTTTGTTTTATCGTGATGAATAAAGCCATTAACGCCATGCTGTTCTTAACGGGAACGCTGGCGACGGAGAACTTCGCGGCTGTCGGCCAGGCTAGCGTATTAGGGATTGTCACGCTGCAAACCGGCGTGATGGGCGGGATTATCAGCGGCCTGCTGACCGCCTGGCTTCATGCGCGCTTCAGTAAAACCGAACTGCCGAACCTGCTGGCGTTTTTTAGCGGCTCGCGTTTTGTGCCCATCATCACCTCTTTTTTCGCCATCCTGCTTGGCGTGTTGCTGTTCTGGGTATGGCCACCGGTGCAGGCGGGCATTACCCATCTTGGCGGCCTGGTGGAAAAAACCGGCTATATCGGCACACTCTTCTACGGCATGATCCTGAAGTGCCTGATCCCGCTTGGGCTGCATCACCTGTTTTATCTCCCGTTCTGGATGACCAGCGTGGGCGGCGAAATGATGGTTAACGGGCATCTGGTGCAGGGTACGCAGAAAATTTTCTTCGCCCAACTGGCCGATCCCAGCGTCACGCAATATTACATTGGCGTGTCGCGCTTTATGGCCGGGCGTTTCGCTGATTTCATGTTTGGCCTGCCTGGCGCGGCGCTGGCGATTTACCACTGCGCTAAGCGCGAGAACCGCACTAAAGTCGCCAGCCTGATGTTGTCGGCGGCGCTTACCTCCTTCGTGACGGGCATTACCGAACCCCTTGAGTTTGCCTTTATGTTCTGTGCCCCGCTGCTGTATGTGGTGCATATCGTCCTGACCGGCGTGGCGTTTATGCTGACTCACGTTCTGGCCATTACCGTCGGGCAAACTTTCTCCGGTGGCCTGATCGACTTCTTATTGTTTGGCGTACTGCAGGGCAATGCCAAAACGAACTGGGTGCTGATGTTGCCGCTCGGCGCACTGATGTTCTGCCTCTATTACTTCTCCTTCCGTTTCCTGATCCAGTGGCGTCAGCTGAAAACGCCGGGACGCGAAGATGAACCTACCACTGACGCCGCGCCAGAGATGGGTGACAAAGCCGCGCGCCCTTCAGCCATCGTCTCGGCGCTGGGCGGTCGGGACAACATTCTGGACGTCGATTGCTGTGCAACCCGCCTGCGGGTGACGGTGAAAGAGCCTGGTCGGGTGAAACTGGATGATTTCAAGGCTTCAGGAAGCCGGGGCGCCTTCCTGCGGGGAGAGGGCGTGCAGGTGGTGTTTGGGCCGCACGTCACGCTGATTAAGAACGAAGTGGAAGAATATTTAGGCCTGTAACGGCGTCGCGTGCGCGACGAGAGGAATGTATGAAAGCTGTAATGTTGATGTTTGACACCCTGACGCGTCATCACCTGGCCCCCTATGGCGGCACGGCGATCACGCCGAACTTCACCCGGCTTGCCCGCGAGTCGGTGCAGTTTGACAACTTCTTTGTAGGAAGCATGCCCTGTATGCCTGCGCGTCGGGAATTGCATACCGGACGCTATAACTTCCTGCACCGGAGTTGGGGGCCGCTTGAACCTTTTGATTTCTCGATGCCTCAGGCGCTCCATAAACAGGGCATTCACACGCATATGGTCACCGACCATAAGCATTACTGGCGTGACGGCGGGGCAACGTACCACACCCGCTATTCCACCTTCGAGTTTATTCGCGGTCAGGAAGGTGATTGCTGGATTGGGCAGGTTGATAAACCCGCTATTGCCTGGCAAGGCATGGAGGATAAAGAAACCTTTAAGCGCCGCAGCGGGCGAATGACCCAGGATTTGATCAACCGCTCAGCCATGCCGGAGATCGAAGATCATTACACCCATCGCACCATTCAGGCCGGGTTAGATTTTCTTGATACCAATAAAGATCAGGACAACTGGTTCCTGCAAATTGAATGTTTCGATCCTCATGAACCGTTTTTCGTGCCGGAGAAATATCTGGCGCAGTACGGCTGCGAGCCGGGCGAATTCGACGGCTGGGTGCCTTATTACTGCGGCAGTCCCGGCGGCAAAGATGACGCAAAGGTGCGCAAGTTTTATCAGGCATTGATCACCATGTGCGATGACTATCTCGGCCAGGTGATGGATAAACTAAAAGCGCACGGGCTGTGGGACGATACGTTGTTTATCGTCTGCACCGATCATGGCTTCCTGCTGGGCGAGCACCAGTGGTGGGGCAAAAATATCATGCCGGTGTACAACGAAATCGCCAATACGCCGTTCTTTATCCGCGATCCGAGCTGTAAAACACAGGGTGAGCGACGCAGCGCGCTGGCGCAAACGATCGATATTCCGGCCACGCTGCTGGATTATTTTGGCGTTGAAAAACCCGCGTCGATGACCGGCCAGTCGCTACTGCCGGTGGTGCGCAGCGATGAGAAAATTCGTGACTATGCGCTGTTTGGCTATTTTGGCGGGCACATCAATATTACCGATGGTCAGTACGTCTATATGCGCGCGCCGCGTGAAGAAAATAAGCAGCATTTGTTTGAATACACCCTGATGCCGACCCGTATCGACAGCCCGTTCAAAATCAGTGAACTGACTGACATTACTATTCACCCGGGTTTTGATTTCACTCAGGGCGCGCAGGTGATGAAAATCCCGGCGAGTTTTGGCTACCTCAATCCATGGCGCTTCGGCGATAAGCTGTTCAATCTGCAGAGCGATCCGCAGCAGCAGCACAACATCAATAACGTTAGCTATGCGCTGCATTACGGCCGGGCGATGATCCCGGTATTGCAACAGCACGATGCGCCGGAAGAGCTGTATACCCGTTTTGGGCTTGATCAGCCGACGCTGGAACAGGAGCAGGCGTTTCAGGCGCGATGGGAAAGCGACGCCTGGCTGGCGCAGCGGGGCTATCGCTGCGAGCATCGCGGCGTGAGTGAAGCACTGCAATTTGTTATGCGGGCGCTGGAAGAGCAGGGCAAAACCGATGCGGAACTGTTCGCGAACGTTGACCCGCAAACGGTGCTGACCGGGGCATCGGTGTTTGCGGCTATCGACAGGTTATTTGATGCTGAAAAGCAGGCCGCCCTGAACTATCAGGTCCGGCTGTTGTTGCGGATAGACTGAGGCGCGATGGTGCATAGCTGGATACTGGAGAATTCGCGCTGGCAGATGGCGATAAGCTCCCGGGGCGCAGAAATGCGCAGTCTGACGGAGAAAACCGCCGACCGGCAATGGCTCTGGCAACCGGACGACAGGGTGTGGAAAAGCACCGCGCCGTTGCTCTTTCCGGTGGTGGGGCGCTTAGTGCATAACGGTCTGTGGGATGATGAAAACTTCTATCCGCTGCCCGCTCACGGATTCCTGCGTAATCAGGCGTTTGCATTGTTACAGCATACGCCGACTACGCTGCGCCTTATCAACCGGGCGAGCAAAGAGACGCTACGCGTCTGGCCGTTTATGTACTCGGTGCAGGTGGACTACACCTTACTGGAATCGGGCGTGCGGATAAGCTGGCGGGTTATGAATCAGGACAGCAAGCCGCTGTGCTTTTCACTGGGCTATCACCCTGGTTTTGCGCTGCCTCTGTTCGACACGTCTGGCTGGCGTGTGGTGTTTAGTGAGGCGGACACCATGGGCCCGTTCTACACACGCGATCGAACGCTCAGCCTGGCGCAACCCGCAGGCTCGGTTCGCGAGTTTGCGCTTACGCCGGAAACCTTTTGCGACGGAGCCGTTTACTTTGCGGGCTGTCAGGGGGCGCGCGTTAGCGTGGTGTCGCCAGAAGGCCGCACGGTTCTCCAGTGTCAGCTCACCAGCCAGCCCTGGATAGCGTTATGGGGCGTACCGGGGGCGGACCTGTTGTGTATCGAACCGCTTTCCGGCACGACCGACGCCCCGGATGCCTCCGGACAGCAGCGCGATAAGCGGGGTATGCAGTGGCTGGCGGCTGGCGCAGCGTACCAACAGGAGCTGGATATTATTTTCCCGGCAGACGGCGTGCAGCGAGATGGCTAAAATACCTGGCAGTGAACCTTCCAGAGAGCCGTCTATGAGCGTCAATAAAGAAAATGTCCGGGTTTATATCGCCAATATTCTGGCGAATCTGGCTGATAAAGATCGTTTAATCGCCGAATTTATTCTCAATAACGCAGGGAGTTTTGTGCAACTGCCGGTCAAAAAGCTGTCGCAGGAGATTGCGGTTAGCGAGGCGACCATCGTGCGGTTTTGCAAAAAAATCGGCTATAGCGGGCTGCTTAATCTCAAAGCGGAGCTACAGCGCGAGCTGCTGGAAGAGAGCGATCTGACGTTGCCCGCCTCGCCAGACATCTTTGTCGGCGACTCACGTAATGACGTGGCGCAGAAAATAGCCATGACCATTGAAACCGCGGTGCAGGACACGATTGATTTAGTCGACATGAAAAAGCTCAAAAGCATCGTTGAGCGATTTATTGCAGCGCGTCGGGTGATGTTTGTCGGTTTTGGCGCGTCGGGCCTGGCAGCAATGGAAGCGCGGGACAAAATGAACCGCATTGGTATTGATTCCGAAGCCTTTACCGATCGTTTCACCATGACCCTGAAGCTGGCGAACCTGAAATCCGACGATCTGGTCGTCGCCTTTTCACATTCCGGCGAAACCCCGGAGGTAGTGAATGCGTTCCGGTTAGCCCAGAAAGCGGGCGCGTTTCGCTTAGCCATTACACACCGAACGCTTTCGCCGTTAAACGAACTGGCGGACGCTTTTTTGCTTACCTGCGGGGAAAGCGCGCGTTATCAGGGTGACTCCATCGGCACCCGCGTTTCTCAGCTGTTTATGATCGAATTTTTGTGTACGGAAGTCACCCGGTACAATTTCAGGGATACGGATTCGCCGGGATTATCAATTAAAGAAATTTTGATAAGAGAACGGATTAAGCGTGAATCAACAGGATAAAACGCCGCCTCAGGCGACCGGAAAAGGGCAATGGTGGTTATCGGGAAAAACACCCGATTACCGGTTTACATTAGCCAATGAGCGTACTTTTCTGGCCTGGATACGCACTGCGCTGGCGCTGCTGGCAGGTGCGGTAGGTATCGATCAGTTTTCCCCCCATCTGGGTTCGCCGGATTTGCGATTTGGCCTGGCGATGTTGCTGGTGGCGGGTGGGATGGCGCTAAGCGCCACCGCCTGGCGTCGGTGGCGACGCAATGAGCATGCAATGCGTCTTGAGCGGGAGCTTCCCTACACCCGTTTTCTGTTTCTGCTTACCGTGTTTATGACGCTTGTCGCGTTATTGCTGGCGATCCTGTTATGGCAGAACGTTCCCTGATCCCCCGCGATCCGGGTTTGCAACCGGAACGCACCCGGCTTGCCTGGTCACGCACAGGATTTTCTCTGGCGTTGTTCACGCTGCTCTGTCTTCGCGGCTGGTGCCGGGACGGTAATCCGTTTTACGCAGGGGCGACCCTGATTTGCGGCGTGGCGGCGGCCACGATCCTGTTTAACCGTCATCAGCGAAACGGGAAACACATCCTTTCTTTAAGCCTGTTCATGGCGGGTATGCTGCTGCTGATTAACGGGTTACGTCATATTTTGGGATAAAAAAGGCCTGCGCAACGGCAGGCCTTTTTGAGTTTTAAATGCTTAGAGCGTAACGACGCCAATCAGCGCGACGACGGTCAGAATCGCCGCCAGTCCGTAGAACACCCATTTGCCGCTCGGCACATGAATTTTCAGATCGTGCATCGCATGGTGAATACGGTGAAGCCCGCACCACAGCGGCAGCACAATCATCAAAAACAGAAACAGGCGGCCAATGATGCTCTGGGAAAATGCCAGAACGCGCTCATAACCCAGCGCATCGCCCGGATAGAGACCCAGCGGCAGCATAATACCCACCAGCAGTACGATCACCGGCGCGATAATCGCGCCCCACATACCGCCAGCGCCAAACAAGCCCCAGAAAACCGGCTCGTCGGAACGTTTTGGATTGGGATTAATCACAGGGCCTCCTTACCAGAACAATGCCACAAACAGAATCACCACGGTCACCACAATGGTGACGCCCCAGAGCCCTTTGATAATCGGCTCTGGCCCCATTTTTTCATCCTTGACGATGATGTTGGCCGCTTTCGGTGCCAGCTCAAACCAGGTTTTGGTATGCAACACCGCAGCCGCCAGGGTGATCAGGTTCAGGATCACCACAATCGGGTTTTGCAAAAAGCCGACAAACCCCATCCAGCTTTCCGGACCGCCTTTTAACGCGAACAGGCCGTAAATCAGCACGATGCTGAACCAAACAGTCGGCACCGCCGTTCCTTCGCGGATCATGTAGAAGCGATAAAAGCCGAGGTTGCGCCACCAGGTCGGACCCATCGTCCGGACATAAGGCTTACGTTTTGTTGTCATCATGCACTCCTTAGCGAGGTTTCAGGGTGGCGATTAAGAAGTCTTTCGAACTCTCCACCTTGCCCTGCTGAATGGCGGCTGCCGGATCGACATGTTTTGGACATACTTCGGAGCAGAAGCCCACAAAGGTACAGGTCCAGACGCCATTCTTACCGTTCAACTGCGCCATACGCTCTTTCTTGCCGTGGTCACGGTTATCCAGGTTGTAACGGTGCGCCAGCGTAATCGCTGCCGGGCCGATAAATTCCGGATTCAGACCAAACTGCGGACAGGCGGCATAGCACAGCCCGCAGTTGATGCAGCCAGAGAACTGATGATATTTGGCCATTTGCGCCGGGGTCTGATTGTTCGGACCCTGATCCGGCGTGCGCGGATTGCCGATGATGTAAGGCTTAATCGCCTCCAGGCTTTCGATAAAGTGCGTCATATCAACCACCAGATCGCGCTCGATCGGGAAGTTAGCCAGCGCTTCAATCTTCATGCCTTTTTCGTAATCGCGCAGGAAGGTCTTACAGGCCAGCTTCGGCACTTTATTGACCATCATCCCGCAGGAGCCGCAGATCGCCATACGGCAGGACCAGCGATAGCTCAGGTCCGGCGCCAGGTTATCTTTGATATACCCCAACGCATCCAGCAACGACGTTTGCTCGTCGTAAGGAACCTCATAGAAAGCGCTGTGCGGCGCGTTATCCACTTCCGGGTTGTAACGCACCACCTCAACTTTCAGGTTTTTCATCTCAGCCATTCACCTGCTCCTTCTTATCGGCTGCTTCCGCTTCCCCGCCGTAAACACGTTTTGCTGGTGGCAGCGTAGTGATTTTCACGTCGCTGTATTCCAGGCGTGTTGTGCCAGTAGCATCGCGGAAGGCGAGGGTGTGTTTCAGGAAGTTGACGTCATCACGCTCAGTACAACCTTCATCCAAACGTTGATGCGCACCGCGCGACTCTTTACGCGCCAGTGCAGAATGCGCCATACATTCGGCCACATTCAGGCCGTGGCCCAGTTCAATGGTGTAGAGTAAATCGGTGTTGAATACGCTGGAGTTATCGGTGATACGTACGCGTTTAAAGCGTTCCTGCAGCTCAGCGAGTTTATCGACGGTTTTCTGCATCAATTCAGTGGTGCGGTAAATGCCGCAGCCTTCTTCCATCGACAGACCCATTTCGTCGCGGATCTTCGACCAGTTCTCGTTGCCTTCCTGATTGACCAGCGCTTTCAGACGTTGTTCAACGTCTGCCGCCTGGGCGTTCAGTGCAGAATCGTTGGCCTGACTCGCAGTAGAGGCACGGGCCATAGCCTGTTCGCCTGCCATACGACCAAATACCACCAGTTCCGCCAGTGAGTTGGAACCGAGGCGGTTTGCGCCATGCAGACCAACAGAAGAACATTCGCCCACCGCGAACAGCCCCTGAATACGGGTTTCACACTGTTGGTTCGTTTCGATACCGCCCATGGTGTAATGCGCGGTCGGACGTACCGGAATCGGCTCTTTAACCGGATCGACGCCCACATAGGCCTTCGCCAGTTCGCAGATAAACGGTAAACGCTCAAGCAGTTTTTTCTCGCCCAGATGGCGCAGATCCAGATAGACCACATCGCCACGCGGCGTAGAGATGGTGCGGCCAGCGCGCCATTCATGCCAGAACGCCTGGGAGACTTTATCGCGTGGGCCAAGTTCCATGTACTTGTTCTTCGGCTCGCCAAGCGGCGTTTCCGGGCCCATGCCGTAATCCTGCAAATAACGGTAACCGTCTTTGTTCACCAGGATACCGCCTTCGCCACGGCAACCTTCTGTCATCAGAATACCGGAGCCTGGCAGACCGGTTGGGTGATACTGGACGAATTCCATGTCGCGCAGCGGGACGCCATGGCTGAGCGCCATACCCATCCCGTCACCCGTGACAATCCCGCCATTGGTGTTATAGCGATAGACCCGGCCTGCGCCGCCTGTCGCCATGACTACCGCATTAGCGCGGATCTGCACCAGGGTGCCTTCCATCATGTTCATTGCAACCAGGCCGCGCGCATGACCTTCATCGACCAGAATGTCGAGAACGAAGTGTTCGTCAAAGCGTTGAATTTGCGGGAACTGCAAAGAAGTCTGGAATAAAGTATGCAACATGTGGAAGCCGGTTTTATCAGCGGCGAACCAGGTACGTTCTATTTTCATCCCGCCAAAACGACGGACGTTAACGGTACCATCCGGCCGACGACTCCACGGACATCCCCATTGCTCAAGCTGTGTCATCTCTGTGGGGCAGTGATGCACAAAATAGTCAACAACATCCTGCTCACACAGCCAGTCGCCACCAGCCACGGTATCGTGGAAATGGTAATCGAAGCTGTCATGATCCTGCGCGACCGCTGCGGAACCGCCTTCGGCGGCAACCGTGTGGCTACGCATAGGATAGACTTTTGAAATCAGTGCGATTTTGGCGCTCGGATTAGCTTGGGCTGCGGCGATGGCCGCTCGTAATCCAGATCCGCCAGCGCCAATGACGGCGATATCGGCATGAAAGGTTTGCACGACTTTCCTCCAGTTTATTGTTATTTCGCAAGCGCTAAGACCAAACCAGAAAGTAACGCAAGGCACGTTTGCGAAAGCGAATTCCCCTGCTCCTTAATGGGTATGCCAGTATAACTGGGCCTATCTTAAGGAAATTTGACGTGTTCGATTTTTTTGGCAGGTGTTAAGGGCGCTTTGTCACATTCATTGATGTGTGGCTCACGAAACTGAAGATTGGTGCATTGGCATCCTGCAAAAAACAAAATTTGCTGCCCAAAAATTGTCTCCTCTGCGCGTTACGAGTAGACTTCGTGCCCTTATCTGAAGTCGGAGAATAAATTATGAGCGATACGGCCTCCTGGCAGCCAAGCGCATCCATCCCTAATTTGTTAAAACGCGCATCGCTGATGGCGGAGATTCGTCGCTTTTTTGCCGATCGCGGCGTGCTGGAGGTGGAAACGCCCTGCATGAGCCAGGCGACGGTCACGGATATCCACCTGGTGCCTTTTGAAACCCGTTTCGTGGGGCCCGGCCACTCCGAGGGGCTGAATCTCTATCTGATGACCAGCCCGGAATATCATATGAAGCGCTTGCTGGCGGCGGGCTGCGGCCCGGTATTTCAGCTGTGCCGCAGCTTTCGTAATGAAGAGATGGGACGTCATCACAATCCTGAATTCACCATGCTCGAATGGTATCGTCCGCACTACGATATGTATCGCCTGATGAATGAAGTGGACGATCTGCTGCAACAGGTGCTGGAGACCAGCCCGGCGGAAACGCTGTCTTACCAGCAGGCATTCCAGCGCTATCTGGAAATCGATCCGCTGTCGGCAGACAAAACGCAGTTGCGTGACGCGGCGGCTAAGCTGGATCTCAGCAATATCGCCGATACCGAAGAGGATCGCGATACGCTGTTGCAACTGCTGTTTACGATGGGCGTGGAGCCGCAGATCGGTAAAGATCGACCGACCTTCGTTTATCACTTCCCGGCAAGCCAGGCGTCGCTGGCGCAGATCAGTACCGAAGATCATCGCGTGGCGGAACGTTTTGAGGTCTATTTCAAAGGGATTGAACTGGCGAACGGCTTCCATGAGCTGACCGACGCTCGCGAACAACAGCAGCGCTTCGAGCAGGATAACCGCAAACGCGCCGCACGCGGCTTGCCGCAACAGCCGGTGGATACCAACCTGATTGAAGCACTGAAAGCAGGCCTTCCGGATTGCTCCGGCGTGGCGTTAGGCGTGGATCGTTTGATTATGCTGGCGCTGGGCGCGGAACGGCTTTCAGACGTGCTGGCGTTTAGTGTGGATCGTGCATAACAGACCCCTCACCCAATGGCGGTGAGGGGCTTTTCAGGATTACAAACTGCCCGCCGGACGCGAGCTTTTCCCTGCAGAGGTTAACGTCCGCGCTGTGCGCTTGCCGTCCAGGCTTTCCAGACGCATCTGGAAGGGTGGGAACGGCAGATCGATACCGTGTTCGCGGAAGCCATGCAGAATTAGCTGGTGTATTTCATGGCGCAGCGGCATGCGGTGGCCCATCTCAGCGGCGTAGATACGCAGCTCAAACAGTTGCAGGCCCTGTTGCAGATCCACCAGGAACACCTCAGGCGGCGGGTTATCGATAACCAGCGAACAGCGCTTCGCAGCGGTATACAGAATTTGCGTCACCTCTTCGCTGTCGGCATCGCCCGGTGCAGGCACGGTAAGCACCACGCGGGTAACCGAGTCCGACAACGACCAGTTGATAAACTGTTCGGTGATAAACGCTTTGTTGGGCACGATTATCTCTTTGCGATCCCAGTCGCTGATCGTGGTCGCACGGGTATTGATGCGCGTCACGCTACCGGTCAAATCGCGGATCGTCACGGTATCGCCGATACGAATCGGTTTTTCAAACAGAATGATCAGGCCAGAAATAAAGTTGGCGAAGATCTCCTGAAGACCGAAACCCAGCCCTACGCCGAGCGCCGCCACCAGCCATTGCAGTTTTGACCATTCAATCCCAATCATTGAGAAGCCGGTGAGCCCGCCAATCAACATCAACAGATATTTGGTGATGGTGGTAATGGCATAGCCGGTGCCCGGTGTCAGATCCAGGTGCTGCAACAGCGCCAGCTCCAGCAGAGCAGGCAAATTGCGCACCAGTTGGGTGGTAATGATAAACACCAGAATGGCAATCAGCACCGCGCCGAGGGTAATCGGCTCGATACTTTCCACGCCCTGCACGGTGGAGGTGACATCCCACAAAGAGATATTCTCCAGGAAGCCGAACGCCGAATGGATTTCTGACCACAGCACGATGACCGAGAGCAGGGCGATAAGCATCAATATTGAGCGCACCAGTCGAAGCGACTGGGCGCTGATCGTATCGAGATCGATCTCTTGCTCTTCGATAATTTCATTGCTGCCTTCGGTGCTCATGTTATGGGCGTTCTCTTCCTCGCCGCGTGCGCGCTGGGCGAGAATCTCCGCCCGGCGATGTTTGGCACGATCGAAAGCCAGGCGGCGGCGTTGGATAAACATCCAGCGTCGAATAACGTGATACACCACCAGCAGTAAGAACCAGATGGCGACTGACGTTTCCAGTCGCGCCAGCAGCGCCTGCGCGGTCGCCAGATAGCCTACGGCAGACGCGAGGATAGCCAGTAACGGCGCACTGAGCATCAGGTTCCACAGCATTTTATTGACCATATTGTCGCCGCTGCCTTCTTTATCCAGCCACAGCGGGATCCCGGCGCGTTTCAGGCTCAGGGTGACGATGGCCAGCGCGCCGCAAATCAGGATAAAGCACAGGCGGCCCAACGAGCCGGAGAATTCCCGGTCATTGAGATTATCAAACATGATCAGCGCCATAATGAGCGGCACCACGAACCCAATACTCATCAGGTAATACCGCATTGCCCGGCCTACCTGACGACGCGGCCAGCCGAAGTGGGCGATGAACAGCCCATTCGGCCTTGCGAAAGTGGCGCAAATCATCACGACCCACAGCAGCGGCACGGTTGCCGTCACGCCATCGCCAATCGCGACGGCGATGGGATAGGGCCAGGCTTCGCGCAGGCCATACCCGAGCGTTGCCCACAGTACCGGCAACGGCGAAGCCACCAGAATGGACCAAAATAAGGTGCGCAGCGTCAGCCTGAAGTGATCCTGCGTGACTTTGCCGATGCGTGCGCTGGAACGTTCAAGAAACGCCGTAAAGTGCCGCCGCGAGCTGAGACTGAAGCCGACCAGGATCAGCGCGCCGAACAGCGGCAGCAAGGTCTCTTTACTGGTCAGCATCATCAGCGTGGCGTTACCCATCTGGCTGGCCGTATCCAGCGACACCAGGCGGCGTAAATCCTGCACAATTTCAATCGGCCAGGCGATGGTCATTGGGCTGACGTCGGCGGTCCAGAACAGATAGCGGTGGGTCGCTTCATTGACCTCTTTTAACGCATCTTCAAGCTGACTGTTGGCGACTTTCAGCTTGGTTAATTCAAGGATCAGCGTATCGCCGCCCTGCAACAGGGAATTGAGCAATTCACGTTGCGTGCGCAATTGCGCTTCCAGAATACGGTTTTGCTCGGCGGTGAGCGGCGCGCCATCGGCCTGGCGAACCTGGCGTAGCTGCGGCTGCTTATTGAGTAAATCTTCATAGCGCATCCGGTGGACGCGCAACTGCGCCATCTCGGTATCCAGCTGCTGCGGCTTGGGCATTTCCGGCAGACGTGCAACCTGCGCACGTAAGGCTTCGCCGAGCATATTCGACGCGCCAAGCCACTGTGACTGCTCGCGAAGCGTATTCAACGCCTGGCGTACCTGCAGCGTCTGGCCGGACGCCTGGCGTTGCTGAGATGCGACGAGGTCCATCCGCTGCGCCTGCTGATTGAGCGCCTGCGAGAGTTCGCGGTTGATTTTGAACTGTTCCTGAATCGAGGGCGGTAAGTCCGCGCTGTTTTCCGCTAACAGTTCGGTGCTTTCCAGCGCCCGTTCCGCTTCTTTCTGACGCTGGCTGTTGAGCTGATTACGCAAGGCCTGGAGATAGCTGTCGAGCTGCTGGCTCTGCTTTTGGGCCAGCTCGCCGCGCAGACGCGAAAGCTCCTGCCGGTTACTGGCGGAGAGCTGCGCCAGTTCCAGTTCATCAACCAGCGCTTTCAACCGGGCGGACTCCGCCTGCGCGCTAAATTGTTGCGCCTGAGTGAGCGGGCTGCCGGAGGCGTTCTGGGCACCAGCCCGGCGCTCCACTTCGTTTAACTGGCGTCGCGCATCGGTTTGCTGCTGAGGAAGCTGACTCAACGAGTCGGCAATTTCACGGGTGCGCTCCTGCTCCTGCTGGGCCTGACGGCTTTTTTCCAGCAACTGGCTGCTGACCTGAAGAATTTCCTGATTGAGCGCGTCAGAGGTGAGCCCTTCGGGCACTTTTTGCGGCTCGTCACGCACGTTGTTTAACTGCTGGCGCAACGTTTCGGAAAGTTTGGGGTAATTATCGATAGATTGCTGGTATTGCTTTGCGCGCTCTAAAGAGGCGTTACGCTCATCAAGCGCGTTTAGCGCGGCCTGGAGCGCCTCAACGGTTTCTGCCTGATTCGGCAGGTTTTTAGCCGCTTTGGCTTGCTCCAGTTCCTGAGCGATTTGTTTTGCGTCGGGGGCCGCAGCTGCGTGCGCCCCCATGCTGAGGCACCAGGCCATCAGGATCGTGATAATCAGGCGCACGTCAGTCTACCTTTGCGTAAATTTAACCCTGATCTTTCGGGTCTTGTGGGGAGCCTTCAACCAGCGGGCTGGCGGCCAGTTCTGCATTGATCTCGTCATCCGAAAGCGGCGCAGGCGTGGTATCCGGCGTTTCAAACGTTTCAGTTGAAATAGCCAGCGCTTCGCCAAGACGGGTGACCGACAGGCTTTGTAATCCTTCGACCAGATTCACTTTGCCCGGCGCAAACAGGTTGATTACCGTTGAGCCCAGTTTGAAGCGGCCCATTTCCTGGCCTTTCAGCAGCGCGATCGCGTTTTCGCTCTCGCCAGCCGGCCATGTCCAGCGTTTGATCACGCCTTCACGCGGCGGTGTTACCGTACCGGACCAGACCGTTTCAATGCTGCCAACGATAGTCGCGCCTACCAGAATCTGCGCCATTGGGCCGAATTCGGTATCAAACAGGCAAATCACGCGCTCGTTACGGGCAAACAGGTTAGGGACGTTTTGCGCGGTTAAGTGGTTAACCGAGAACAGATCGCCCGGCACATAAATCATTTCACGCAGGATACCGTTACACGGCATATGTACCCGGTGATAATCACGCGGGGACAGGTAAGTGGTGGCGAAGGTCCCGTTGCGGAATTTATCCGCCATCTGGTAGTTGCCCGCCAGTAGCGCTTCCAGACTGTAGTTATGGCCTTTGGCCTGTAAGATTTTATCTTCTTCGATGCGGCCTAACTGGCTGATCACGCCGTCGGCAGGCATCACCAGTACATTCGGATCGGTATTAACGGGACGAACCTCGTCGCGCAATGCGCGGACAAAGAACTCATTAAAAGTGCGATAGCTTGCGGTATCCGGCTTCTGCGCTTCATTCATGTTGACCTTGTAGGCTTTGACAAAGAGGTCAATAACCAGTTTGGTCAGCCAGCCAGCACGTTTACTTGCGCCCCAGCCCGCCAGGCGAGTGAGCCACAGTTTCGGGAGAATATATTGAAGCGAAAGTTTGATGTTATTTAACAAGATAGCCTCCAGGCTAATGTTTTTTTGCTGTTCCTGGCCTGCTCGCGAAAGAGCAGGCTACCCCCAAAGGGTTGACGATTCTAGCGACGCCACACCGTATCATTCAAGCGGCATCTCTGGCGGCAACTTTCAGTAACCGGCCTCAGCCTAAATGTCAGTCATCTTTATCAGAAAAGCTTTTACGCGTTTTTACCTGAGACATGCTTTCCAGGATGCGGTGGTAGTTATCGAAACGGCTTTCGGCGATTTTACCCTGTTCAACAGCTTCGCGAATCGCGCAGCCCGGGTCAGTATCATGTTTGCAGTCACGGTATTTGCAATGACCCAGATAATCCTGGAATTCGACAAACCCCTGGGTGATTTGTTCCGGTTCAAGGTGCCATAGCCCAAATTCGCGGACCCCCGGCGAATCAATCACATCCCCGCCGTGCGGGAAGTGATAAAGCCGCGCCGCCGTCGTGGTGTGTTGGCCCAGCCCTGAAACATCGGAGACGTCGTTAGTTAAGATGCTGTCGTCCGTTAAACCCAGCAGGGCATTCAGCAAACTGGATTTTCCTACCCCTGACTGACCGGCGAAAATACTGATGCGATCGGTGAGCGCGGCTTCCAGTTCCCGTAAACCATTTTTCTGGTGGCTGGACACCATCAGCACCGGATAGCCAATCTGGCGATAGATATCCATCTGCTCATTGACGAAAGCCATGGCTTCCTGGTCCAGCAGGTCGATTTTATTCAGTACAATCAATGGCTCGACGTTTAAGGCTTCGCAGGCGACCAGATAGCGATCGATAATGTTCAGTGACAATTCCGGCAGGATCGCGGAAACAATCACAATCTGGTTGATATTCGCGGCGATGGGCTTTACGCCATCATAAAAATCGG
>OKCK01000155.1_pt1 | contig 19025 bp, 16 predicted proteins | sample 1614961 | NCBI WGS metagenome assembly OKCK01 (sample SAMN04436984, study PRJEB24849) | human gut metagenome | biome: human gut; feature: NICU; material: stool | host: Homo sapiens | place: USA: Saint Louis, MO | collected 2010-07-31
CACACCGATGAAACCAATGCCGGTCGTGAGGCCAGCGCGGAACGCCTTCGAGAACGGTAGCCCAAGAAACCAACCAAAGAGCGTGATGATGACGGGGAGGGCGATGGCGGCTCCAAGGTCAGTGATGTAGTGGGCGACCCCAACGATTGTTTCCATTACACGCGCTCCAGTGGCGTATGTACCGCTCCAGAGCGGTCGCGCTCGATCCAACTCACCGGGTCGTTGAGAAGCGGCAAAAGTGCGTACTGGGTTGCCCCAACGAGGGTGGAGTCACCTGCGAAGGCGGACTTGGCAAGGGTTATGGGGGCGCTTGGAGCGCTGAGGCAGTGTGCGTCCAACGCGCGCCGGACCGGCGTTTCGATTGCATCGAAGAGCTCGCCGAAATACCCCGAAAGGATTACCGTTTGGAGGTCGAGTAGTGTCAGTGCACTGGAAATGGCAACCCCGAGCCAGAGCCCCGCTTTTTCGAGAACGGCGCCATCAATGCGATGCGCAAGTTCGTCAATGTGTACGTGTTCGGGCACATGCGCTGCCTCCCGAAGGGCCCATGCGCTCGCGAAGGCTTCCAGGCAGCCTCTTCGGCCACATTGGCAGCGCGGACCATGGGGGTCGAGAGTTGTGTGTCCGATCTCCCCGGCCCACCCCAAGTCCCCGTGGAGAATTTCGCCGTTGAGAACGATGGTTCCACCGATCCCTGTTTCGCCGTGGACGAGCAAGAAAGATTCTTCCGCTCGGGAAATGAGCTCGGAGCGCGCTACGAGACGTGTGTCATTTCCGAGAAGGGGGCTCGGAAGAGCTGCGGGTGCGGTCACTTTTCTGATGGCTGCCGTGTGAACCATCGAGGCGAAATCAATATCGGCCCAATCGAGACCGGGGGAGGAGACAACTTTCGTGCGATCGGCACTCATTCGGCCAGGAACGGCGATCGTAATGCCAGCGATGGTGCAGCCTTCAGGCAAAGCATTGTGGGCATCGGAGATGAGTTGGCCTACGAGTTCGGCAGCGCGGTCAGGGCGTCCGTGGTTAGTGCCGTACTCCTTGTGAGTAATGAGCGTCTCGCCTGCGAGATCGCGCGCAAGAATGGCGGCGTGATCGGCGCTCACTTGAATCCCTAGACCGCACACGGTTTTGGGTGCAGGTAGAAGGGGAGTCGTCGGCCGTCCCGACCCGCCTGTGCGCTGGAGAGGCCCTTCAATGATGAGCTTCTCATCGATGAGTGTTTCTACGAGTTTCGAAATGGTTGGTTTCGTGAGGCCAGTTGCGGCGGCGATCCCTGCGCGTGAAAGCGGTTCGGGGGTTCGAACGATCGCGGTGAGAACTCGGGCGAGATTGTGGGAGCGAAGGTCCGTAGGTTGCATAGCGCCCTTCATTTTACGAGCGGCCGCGGAGGTGTCGGACAAGCGAGTGCGGCTCTTGCAGGAATCGACTTGACAGAGCTATGTTAGTAAAAGAAACTAACTATTGCTAGTCAATCGTCGGCCTTGCCGACAAAGCCGATCGGCGAGAGTCGATCACCTCGATGACGAAAGGTGCCTATCATGGCAGCTCCGCAGCCCACTCGCGACGACAAATTCACCTTTGGCCTCTGGACAACCGGCTGGGAGGCGCGCGACCAGTTTGGCCTTGCTACCCGTCCGGCCCTCAAGCTCGAAGATCACCTTCGCAAGCTCGCCGATCTCGGTGTGTGGGGCTACACGTTCCACGACAACGACCTTTTCCCGTTCGATGCCACCGATGCCGAGCGTGAAGAGATGATCAATCGTCTCAAGAAGGCGACAGAAGAAACCGGCCTCGTGACTGAGATGGTCACGACCGACACGTTTGCGCACCCTATTTTCAAGGACGGCGCATTCACCTCGAACGATCGCTCTGTTCGTCGATACGGCCTTCGCAAGGTCCTCAAGAACGTGGACCTTGCTGCCGAGCTCGGCGCCAAGACATTCGTTATGTGGGGTGGTCGTGAAGGCTCGGAGTACGACTCCTCGAAAGACCTCTATGCAGCGCTCCAGCGCTATGCCGAAGGCATCGACACAGTCGCCGGCTACATTAAGTCAAAGGGTTACGACCTTCGTATCGGTCTCGAGCCCAAGCCCAACGAACCCCGAGGCAACATTTTCCTTCCCACCATCGGCCACGCCCTCGCCTTCATCGAGCAACTCGATAATGGCGACGTTGTCGGAATCAACCCCGAAACGGGCCATGAGCAGATGGCTACATTGAACTACAACCATGGTCTCGCCCAGGCCCTGTGGAGCAACAAGCTCTTCCACATTGACCTCAATGGTCAGCATGGTCCCATGTATGACCAGGACCTTGTGTTCGGCCACGGCGATCTCATTCAAGCGTTCTTCACCGTCGACTTGCTCGAGAACGGCTTCCCGTCGCGCCCTGGCGCTTTTGACGGTGCGCGCCACTTCGACTACAAGCCTTCGCGAACCGAACACGAGAAGGGCCAGTACGACGCGGCCGCCGCGAACATGGAAATGTACCTTATGCTCAAGGAACGCGCCGTGGCTTTCCGTCAGGACCCCGAAGTCCAAGAAGCCCTCGCATACTCGGGTATCGACGAGCTCGCGGAACCGACCATTGGCGAAGGTGAAACGCTCGAAGACATCCTTGCCGATAAGTCGGCCTACGAGGAGTTCGATGCCGATAAAGCCGGCGAACGTAACTATGGTTTCGTGCGCCTGCACCAGCTCGCGATGCGCCACCTCATGGGATTTGGGGCCTGATATCGCATGGCACTCGTTCTAGGGATTGACTCCTCGACCCAGTCCACCAAGGCGCTCCTCGTTGAGGCCGAAAGCGGCGAGATCGTCGAGGAACGCCGCGCACCGCACCCCGATGGAACCGAGGTCAACCCTCAGGCCTGGCTCGACGCACTCGAACACGCAGCCGGACCGCTCCTCGAGCGCGCCCAAGCTGTCGCTGTCGGTGGTCAACAGCACGGCATGGTTGCACTCGATGCCGAAGGAAACGTCGTGCGGGACGCGCTTCTCTGGAACGACACGCGGAGCGCGGGCGCCGCCCGAGACCTCATTGAGGAATTGGGTGGCCCCGCCGCTGCGGCCGAGCGAACCGGTAGTGTTCACGTTGCATCACTAACTGCGACGAAATTGCGATGGATGCGTGACAATGAACCGGAAAACGCCGAACGCACCTCGCGCGTTGTGCTTCCGCACGATTACATCAACCACGTTCTCGATGCTCGCGGCGGATTCTTCACCGATCGCGGCGATGCATCGGGTACCGCGTACTTTTCCCCGAAACTCAACGGCTATGATCCTGAACTTCGCATTCAAGCGCTTGGTCATGACTTTGAAGCGCCGGAGATTGCCGGGAAGCCGAATCAAATCATGGGTGAGACCAAAAGCGGCGCAGCGATCGCTCCCGGAACTGGCGACAATATGGCAGCAGCCCTCGGGCTCGGGCTTGGAAGAGGGGATGTTTCGGTCTCTATCGGGACTTCGGGTGTCGCGGCGATGGTCGTTGATGCGCCCGTCGCCGATCCTACTGGCGCCGTGACCGGTTTCGCGGATGCCGCCGGTCGCTGGCTTCCGCTTGCGTGCACTCTCAACGCCTCGCGGATCCTCGACTTCGGGTGCCAAATTCTTGGGGTGGATTACGAGACCCTCGGTGAAATGGCGCTCGCATCTGAACCCGGCGCTCGAGGTGTGGTCTTCATTCCTTATCTTGATGGAGAACGCACCCCGAACCGACCGGAAGCAACAGGAACGCTTTTTGGGCTCACTCGCAAGACTCGTCGAGAGGACATTGCTCGCGCATGTGTCGAAGGGCTCCTTTGCTCTCTCGCCGACGCCGTCGGATTCCTCGAGAATGTCTCCGGAGAACAGAGCGAGCGACTTCTTTTCATCGGTGGAGGTATCAAGTCGCGTGCTGTGCGTGAATTAGCTCCCACGGTGTTCGGGCGCGAAATCCTTGTACCCGAACCAGCCGAGTACGTGGCTCTCGGAGCAGCTCGCCAGGCGGCCTGGGCTCTCCATGGTGGCGACACAGCACCCGAATGGTCCTTTGGCCGAACCCAGAGCTATTCGGGCGAAAGTGCACCCCAGGTTCTCGAGGCGTACCAAGAGGCACGCGGCTGAAAAGCCGTATCAACCGTAACCCCACAAAGCTCTGCGCGAGCCAATAGTTCGAAGGAGAACACCTTGAACCACACTGTAGGAAGGCGTGCGGTTCTCGCTGCGCCACTATTCGTCTCACTCTTGTTGAGCGGATGCGTGGCGGAGCGCCCAACCACAAGCCGAAAGATCGACCCGAGTAACGCCACTGTCGGCGTTTCCATGCCTACCAAATATCTTGAGCGGTGGAGCCGTGATGGTGGTAATCTTGATCGCCTTTTGAAAGAGGCTGGATTCTCGACGAGCTTGCAATACGCCGACAATAAGCCGGACATGCAGTTCAGCCAGATCCAGAACATGATCAACCAGGGCGTCGATGTGCTTGTGATCGCGCCGATCGACGGAACCATGCTCGCGCCAGTCGTTGACCTTGCTGCCGAAAAGGGAATCCCGACGGTTGCATACGACCGCTTGATTGAAGCAACCGAGGGCATCGGGTACTACGTAAGCTTCGACAACCGCACCGTTGGTTCGTATCAGGGGCAGTACCTCGTCGACACGCTCGAACCAGATCCTCAAAAACCAAAGAATGTTGAGTTATTCGGTGGATCGCCTGATGATCCCAATGCTGCACAGTTCTTCGGCGGAGCGTGGGATGTTCTCGCCGAGCACTTCGAATCTGGGGCTTTTACGTCGCCGTCGGGAAAGGTCCCCGCAAGCCCGGAAGGCTGGAAGCAAATCGGCATTCTCGGATGGGACAGCGCGCAAGCACAATCGGAGATGCAGACCCGACTCAACTCTTTCTATGCAGATGGAACCGAGCTTCACGCGGTGCTGTCCCCCAACGACTCACTCGCGCTTGGAATTGCTCAAGCCCTCGACGCTCGCGGTTACAAGGTAGGTGACAACTGGCCTCTCCTCACCGGGCAAGACGCTGACAAAGCGAACGTCATGAACATTATCGCTGGCAAGCAGTCGATGACCGTCTTCAAAGACACTCGAAAGCTTGGCGAACGCGCCTTCACAATGGTCGACCAGATCATTAAAGGAGCGGACGTCGAAGTGTCCGAGGGCAAGGAGTACAACAACGGGAAAAAGGACGTTCCCACCTACCTCCTCGACCCGGCCGTCGTCACGAAGGACACCTACAAAGAGATCCTCGTGGATTCTGAGTACTACACAGAAGCTGATCTGGGGCTCTGACCGGCATGGTGCAAGAAACGCCAATCATCCTTGAGATGCAGGGAATCCGAAAGACTTTTGGCCCTGTTGTTGCGCTCGATCGAGTAGATCTTCAAGTCGCCAAAGGTGCCGTTCACGCAATTTGTGGTGAAAACGGAGCCGGCAAATCCACCCTCATGAAAGTTCTCTCGGGGGTGTATCCGGCGGGAGAGTATGAAGGTGCCATCGTGCTCGACGGTAGCGAGGTCGAGTTCAAATCGATTCGCGATAGCGAGAAGGCGGGAATCGCCATCATTCACCAGGAACTCGCGCTCGCGCCCAATCTTTCGATCCTCGAAAATATCTACCTGGGCCGCGCCAAAACCGCACGGTTTGGGATCAACTGGCAGCCCATGCGGCAAGAAGCAACTCGCCTTCTCGCCAAGGTAGGCCTAGACGAAAGTATTGACACTCTCGTCGGCAACTTGGGCGTGGGGAAGCAACAACTCGTCGAGATTGCGCGAGCGCTTTCGAAGGACGTCCGCATCCTCATTCTGGACGAGCCCACGGCCGCCCTTAACGACGATGACTCGGAACAGCTGCTCGAGCTCGTCCGACAATTGCGCGCTGAGGGCGTGGGGTGCGTGATCATTTCCCACAAGCTCAACGAGGTCGCCGCGATCGCTGACTCCGTCACGATCATCCGCGATGGGCTTACCGTCGAGACATTCCACGTGGCGGACGAGGGCGCGATCGATGAAGCCCGCATTATCCGTGGAATGGTCGGCAGGAGCCTCGATCACCGCTACCCCGAACACGAGCCGAACGTCGGCGAGGAATTGCTCAGAGTCGAAAACTGGACGGTTGAGCATCCGACCATCCCTCACCGCTTCGTCAGTAAGGAAATTTCACTCGACGTCAAGAGTGGCGAGATCGTGGGAATCGCCGGACTCATGGGATCCGGTCGTACCGAGTTCGCGATGAGTCTTTTTGGCCGCTCATACGGAACATACCGCTCCGGTGAAGTGTACAAGGCGGGAAACCTTGTAGACACCTCGAGCGTACGCAAAGCAATCGATAACGGCTTTGCCTACGTTTCTGAGGATCGCAAAGAGCTAGGCCTCAACCTCATCCAATCAATTCGGACGAACATCTCCTCAGCAAATCTCAAGAAACTCACGAAGCACGCGATGATCAACTCAAATGAGGAGATGCGTGTGGCCGAGCGCTATCGCTCAAGCGTAAGGATCAAAACACAAGATACCGGCGAAGCCGTCGGCAATCTTTCCGGAGGAAACCAGCAGAAGGTCGCTCTCGCTAAGTGGCTTTATACCGATCCGGAGATTCTCATCCTTGACGAACCCACGCGCGGCATCGACGTGGGAGCAAAGTACGAGATTTACGAGCTCATCAATGCTCTCGCCGACGAGGGGAAGGCAGTGCTCGTAATTTCTTCCGAGATGCCCGAACTCATCGGGATATGCGATCGCATATATGCCCTCAACGAAGGCAGCATCACAGGCCAACTCGGCCGAAACGAATTCTCACAAGAGGCCCTCATGCGCCTCATGACCAATCAGAAGGCAGGTGCGGCAGCGTGAGCGCATCAACAGAAACCGTAGAAAACACAAAAGCAAAGCCAAAGTGGCTGAGGACTCTCAATGTGCGTGAGTCAGGCCTCATCATTGCCCTCATAGGCATCGTCATTCTCTTTCAGATTCTCACCGGCGGGCGACTTCTCGTGCCAGACAACATCGCCTCGCTTATCCAACAGAACGCCTACGTCATGATCCTTGCGATCGGCATGATGCTCGTCATCATCGCAGGCCATATCGATCTCTCCGTCGGTTCGACCGTTGCGATGATCGGCGGTGTCTTCGGTGTCGCCACCATGAGCTGGCACATGAACTGGGTCCTTGCGATCATTTTGTGCCTTCTCGTTGGCCTTGCTGTTGGCGCGTGGCAAGGCTTCTGGGTGGCCTACGTCGGAATTCCGGCGTTTATCGTCACCCTCGCAAGCATGATGATCTTTCGCGGGTTTGCACAACTACTCGTCGGCCAAACGATTTCCGGATTTTCGCCGTCGTTCATTCAGATTGGTAACGGCGCGGTGCCGAACGTTCTTGGCTTCACGAATACTCCGGCCATCGGCTATCTAGAGGGCATTACCCTGCTCCTCGGCATCGCCGCAATCGTATCGTTTATCCTTTCTCAGCTTCGGGCTCGCTGTTTAAGGAGAGCACATGAGCTTGAGGTGTCTCCCGCGGGTATGTTCTGGGCGCGGATCATTTTTGTATCGCTGATTATTGCACTCTTTACATTCTTGCTCGCCAACTCCACTGGAGGCTTCCCCATTATTCTGGGCATTGTCGGCATTCTCGTGCTTCTTTTCGCGTGGGTGCTCGGCCAGACGCCGTTTGGGCGGAACATTTACGCGGTAGGTGGAAACTACAAGGCGGCTGCGTTGTCAGGTGTGAACGCGAAGGCTGTCACCTTCAACGTCTTCCTCATTGCCGGTGTTCTCGCGTCGATTGCGGGCATCGTCGTCACGTCGCGCGCCGGTGCTGCAGTGGCGAATGCTGGCCAAGGTTACGAGCTTGATGCCATTGCCGCTTGCTTCATCGGTGGCGCCGCAGTCACCGGCGGTGTTGGCAAGATCTCGGGCGCCATGATTGGTGCGCTCATCATGGGCGTCTTGAACATCGGCCTTTCCATCCTCGCGGTCGATCCCGCATGGCAACAGGCCATCAAAGGCATCGTTCTCCTCGGTGCCGTGGCCTTCGACCTCGTGAACAAGAAACGCGCCGCATAGGAGTTCATACGACGCTTGACGAAGAACGGTGGATGAGAAATTCTCATCCACCGTTCTTTTCTTCTTGCCGGAGTCGATACAAGACGGCGGCGTGGAGGATGGCCGTGTTTATATCGCTTGTTGAGGGGCTGCGAGAAACGACTACACCAAAACCCAAGCCCACGGTTGCACTACCCGCTAGGCGAAGAGGGGTGAAGAGCACGGGAAAGGCTCCTCTGCCACCGTGATCGTGGCGAGGAGCCTTTCCGTAGCTTAGAAGGGATCGGTCTATAGGAGGAATTAACCCCAGACTTTTACGCGACTATGTCCCGCGGACAGAGCGGCAACCGGTCCGCGACCCGGTGTGTCGCCAACCTTTTCGCCTGTTACATCCACCTCGAACGACACCGGGGATCCGTCCGCGTCTTCGAAATCTGCGTAGGAGAAACGAGTAGGAGAGTAGGGATCATGGAGAGCGCAAGTCTGAGCCTCGCCTGCAGCAAAGCTCTCTGGTAGCTCAGCTTCAAGATAAACGCCATCCTCCTCTTCGACTATTGAGAACTGTGCCCCTGGGAGTGAGAGTGCGCCTTCCTCACGTGCTAGGGGCTGGGCGTTTCCACTGTAGGCATTGTCGCGAAGTTCGATGGGTTGGAGGGCGCCGAGGAAAGCCATGTGATCAGCGTTTCCGTAGGCTTTCCTTGCCTCGATGTATTCATCCATGGTTGCAGGGAAATCTCCGAAGCCGTCGGTGCCGAGACCGACGATCGACTTCTCAAGATCAGGCAGAATGCGCTCGAGGTTGTACGCCGATTCAACCGAGTCGCCGGCAAAAATGTTGCCGCGGTAGCGATCGTCGCCGCCCTCGATCACTGCATATCCCTTTGGCGCGGTCGAATGGGGCAGGTGGTACGGCGTTGCGCGGTCGCGGACGTGCTCTTGGCGCAAGGTGCCTAGAAGCAGATTATGGATGTAGGCACCGCCCTGGGCGACATTTTCCACCGCTGCTTTAGAGCCGAAGACGTTGAAGTCGACGACATAAGGACCGTGTGAGACCTCCAAAAAGATGTCGCGGTTGTTGCGATAGAGGACATTTCGGCTAATCCGGGTGCCTTGGATCTCCCAGTCGAGCCAGATGCCAAGTGTGCAGTCATGAATACGATTATTAGCGATCACCGTGTCGATAGGGGCATGGAGTTTGATGCCACCAATCTCGTGACCGAAATACTCACGCCGCGTAGCGATGTGGTGGATATGGTTGTTTTCGATTCGTGAGAAGACGCAACCGAGGTGCCCTACTATGCCGTTCTGGCCGCAGTTATAGATCTCGTTGTTACGGACAACGTGCGAGCCGATGCGTTCCTTCGACCACCCCAGCATGTAGGCCTCGTAGACCGATTCGAGTTGGTACTGGTAGCCAGGCTTATCCCAACGCTTTTGGTGGTAGTTATCGCCTGTCGTCGCATCCTTCCCGAGAGAAACAGCCGAGCACTTTGCGTCGTGGATGAGGTTGTTCTCAATAATCCAACCCTTCGCCCACTTTGGGCCGATCAAGCCGGGCTGATCACCGGTTGGTGGCGCCCATGGTGTCGCAGCATGAGCCATCTCGAACCCAGCAACGGTGATGAAGTCGACGTGGGCTTCGACAGGAAAAAATACGCTTCGGCGAACATTGATCTCAGTGAGTTCCTCATTAGGGTCCACAGATCCGAAATTGGCCCAGATGTGAGTCGAGTCGGTATCGACTTCGCAATACCAGACGCGCCCTCCATGCGCGTAGCTCTCGGGGTCTACTGCAACCCCGGTCCAGTCGTCGTAGACGTTTTCGCGTTCCATTGGGCGATTGACGTCTTCGAGACTCGTAACTTCGAAAAAGGCTTCGCCGTTGAGGTATACCTCGCCAAGGTGCTTGTGTGGCCCTTCCGGTGCCGGGGTGAGAAGCCAGTCGCCGAAGAGTATTTCTTTGTAAGGGTTGAAATCACCGAAGAAAGAGTTAGGAACGTCAACCTTCCAGACGCCTTTGCCCTGATCTTCCCACGTGTCAATGATCTCGGAGCCTTTCACAACAGGGCGGCACCCCTCCGCTGCGCGAAAAGTGATACGTCGGGTATCGCTAAGGCCAGGATTGCTGGGTTTGACCCATTCTCGGTAAGTGCCATCACCGACTTTGACGGTGTCACCAGCAACAGCTACAGCGGCAGCCTCGCTAATGGTGCGGAACGGTTGATCCTTGGTGCCAACGCCCCCGGGGGCGGCAGAAGCAGAAACATAGAGAGTCGACATGGGGAAAACTCCTTGAGTAGTTGAAGTGCGGTTACTTGCCGAAGCCCGCGGTGAGACCCGCGACAAGTTGGCGTCGGCCAAAGATGTACATTGCGAGAATTGGCACGGCGGACAGTGTGACTGCCGCGAGAACTGCTGGAATATCTGCCTGGAACTCACCCTGGTAAGTCCATAGCGACATCGGCAGGGTCCGCTTATCGCCGCTCTGCGTGAGGATCAATGGGAAGAGGAAGTTATTCCAAGCATTGAGAGCGTCGTAGATTCCAACTGTGGTGATGGCCGGCATCGACAGTGGGAGAACAAGCTTCCGAAAGATTTTCCAGTCGCTTGCCCCGTCAACAATCATTGATTCGTAGAGTTCATTGGGGACGTCACGCATGAAGTTCACGAGGATCATGATCGTGATGGGGATTGCAGATGCAATTCCCGGCAAGATGAGGGCCCACAAGGTGTCGTAGAGGCCGATCTCCACGATGATCAGGTAAACGGGGATAATGATTGCCTGAATTGGGATCGCGATTCCGAGCAAGAAGAACTTGTTGCACAAGCGTGCGATACGAGAGTGCGAACGAACGATCACATATGAAGCAAGAGTCGATACAAAAAGGACACCGAATACCGTTAAAGCCACAACGAAGAGGCTGTTGAAAAGGTACATCGCGAAGTCATTTTCAAGCACTCTACCGTACGCCTCGAAAGAGGGCATTGAAGGGATAAGAGGATTCGTTGTATAGAACTCTGACTGAGGCTTGAGGCTCGTGATCACAATGTAATAGATCGGGACGATCGTGATGAGTAGCCAGATCCATCCACCAAGCGCGCCGAGAACATTGTGCTTGCGAATGAAGTTCAGCATGGCTATGCACCCTCCGATTGACTTTCCATGGAGTCAGACCCCGAGAGCTTCTGAAGTGAAAGCGAAAGGACCAGACCCACGACCACGAGAAGCACCGCAACGGCACTGGCTGGCCCCATGAGATTGCTGCGGAAGCCGAGCAAGTACATGTCCAGGGGGAGGATTCGGGTTGCGATTCCGGGTCCCCCCTGCGTAAGCGTGAAAATGAGATCGAAGTACGTGAGTGAACCAACGATCATGAGGGTCGAGCTCGTCACGATGGTGTACTTCAGCTGCGGAAGCGTGATGGAGAAGAACTGCTTGATTCTGCCCGCACCATCGATCTGGGCAGCCTCGTACATCGTCTTCGGGATCTGACGAACCCCTGCCTGGTAAAGCAGAGAGTGGAACGGCACGAACTGCCACGAAATCACCAGGATGACTACGTAGAACGCTAGCTTTGGCTGGCCTAAGTAGTCTTGCGAAAGCACGTCGAGGCCGAAGGCATTGGAAAGCCCGAAATTTGGGTCCAACAAGGCCTTGAAGGCGATGCCTATGGCAGCTGCGGAGAAGAGCATGGGCAGGAAGTACAGCACCGAAAGGAACTCACGATACGTTTGCTCGCCCGCCATGAAGGTTCCTAGCAAAAGGCTCAGTGGGAACTGAACGGCATAGCTAAGAAGCGTCAGAAGCACAGTCAGCTGAATGGCATTGAGAGTTGTGTCATTGGAGAGGGCGTACTGCCAGCTCTCGAGACCCACGAACTGCGGAGTACCGATGCCGTCCCACTTAGTCAGGGACAAAACGAAAACCCCGATGAGCGGAATGATGCAGAAGAAGACGAAGAAGGCGAGTGCCGGGGTAAGGAGCCAAAGGCTTGGCCCCCTACCTACGACACGCTTGGTCTTCGGCTTCTTCTTGTGAGGAAGTGCCGAAGTTGACATCACAGGGTTCCGTTCATGTTCTTGATGAAGTCGTCCGGGGTGATGTCGAGTAGGAAGATCTGGCTCAGGTTCTGCAAAAGGGCTTGTGCGGGCCCAGCGTCGAGGGCTTGATCCCACGACATTTGGAAATGCGCCGCATCTCGTACGAGACCGTAAGCGAATTCGAGGTAGTCAGAGCGCTCGCTCGCACTCAAAGATTCCTCAATATTGGCAGCGGCCGGGACAGTACCAGCCTCAATGAGAGCCTTAATCGCCGTTTCTCCGAGGTTCATCTCGTTGAGGAACTTGATGGCGATCTCTTGGTCCTCTTCGGTGGCGTCTGCGGACACTGACCAGAAGTTTGCAGGGTTGCCGGTGACATTTGAGAGGTCCCCCTTGCCTCCGGGGACTTCTGGGAACGCGACGACATCGAGATTGCCTTCCGCCATCCAATCAGCTGCTGCTTCCAGGAAGTCGGAGTAAATCCACGATCCCTGAAGGATCATGGCCGCCTTGTCGGTGTAGACGAGAGCCACGTCTGCGCTCGCGTCGGACACAACCGAGCCGTAGCCACTGCCAAAGCCACCGGCTTTGACGAGTTCCTGGATCTTTTCAAGCGCTTCCTTAATCGCCGGGTCAGACCAAGAATCCGGTTCGCCGTCGAGGACACGCTGGAAGACTTCTGGGCCGCCGATGCGATCGGTCAGGTACTGGATCCACATGAGGTAGGGCCATTGGCTTGAGCCAGCAACAGCGATTGGCGTGACACCGGCTGCCTTGAATACATCAACCGCGGCGAGGAGCTCGTCCCATGTGGTTGGGACCGTCGCGCCATGTTCAGCAAAGAGCTTCTTGTTGATATAGAGCATCGATGGCTGACTATTGTTGTTCGGCAACGCATAGATTTTGTCATCGATCTTGCCAGCGTCGAGAACGGATGGGAGGGCGCGGCTAGCGGCCTCGTCGACCTTCCCAGTGAGATCGATGACTTTGTTGTTTTTCACGTAGTCGCGGAGGGTTCCACCGTTGCCCCACGAGTAGACAAGGGTGGGCTGGTTGCCCGACCCAATGGCGGTTCGAATCTTTTCTTTGTATGAGTCGTTCGAGAAGTACTCGACCTTGATTTTGCTGTCGGAGTGTTTCTCGTTCCACTCATCAAAGGTGGCGCGGAACATTGCTTCGGCGCCACCGGTGAGAGTCCATGCCGTGGTGCCCGACCCAGCACCCCCCGGCCTTGTCCCGCCGCCGCATGCGGTGAGACCTAGAGCGATGGCCCCGGCTCCGAAGATGCTAAACGAGCGTCGAGTTAGGGTGAATGATGAATGAGACATGGGGTCCTCTTCCTTGAGTTCATGTGGTACATCGGGCCAACCGAAAAATTTTTCGTGGGCTTAGCTTCACTGTAAGGACAAACATGCGGCCTGGCGAGCGTAATTCTGAAATAGTTAGATGTAGAAACTAAAAAGTTGCGAAAAGTTTCGTTAGGGGAAGTGTGAGTGGGAAGATTACCCTTGCCAGGGTTGCTGCTGAAGCAGGAGTCAGCGTCGGTACGGTCTCTAAGGTTCTGAATAATCGCCCCGGTGTTGGTCTGGAGATGCGTGCGCGCGTGAGAAAAGTGGCCCAGGTGCTTGGGTACTCCAATCCAAGCGTGAACCTCGAGGCGCGACGTTTGATGATCATCTTTGACGCGCTCGAATCTCCGTACGCGTCAGAAGTCCTTACGGGGGTACTTGGCGCGGCTACGGCGCGAGGTTTCGATGTCCTCATTAACACAGTCGAAAGTGCTAGCGAGCATAGTTCGGGAGGGTCTCTTAGCGAGTGGCTCAAGAGCGGTGGGCATAAGGCTGATGGCTTTATCTTCGTGACAACACCATTGACCCCGGACCTTGCAGAAAGTATCCGCTACCTCGGGCTCCCTGTAGCTTTCGTCGATCCGACGAACTCTGTTGGATCTGACATTGTGCGAATCGGAGCAACCAATTGGGCAGGCGGACGCGAAGCGACTGAGCACTTGCTTCACCTGGGGCATAGGAGAATAGGGCACATTGCGGGCCCAATTCTGTCTGATGCGGCGGCGGATCGACATGAGGGATACCGAAGTGCGCTCACGCGTCATGGCGTCGAATACCGTCAGGAGTTTGTCAGGACGGCCCCCTTCACATTCCAAGGAGGCCTCGAGGCTGGCTTGGAACTACTTGACCAAGAAGAGCGACCCTCGGCAGTATTTGCTGCATCAGATGAAACAGCCTTGGGAGTATTGGAGGCTGCGCGCAGTCTTGGGATACATGTTCCGTATGACCTCAGTGTCGTGGGGTTCGACAACACTTCGTATGCGGAACAGAGCGCCCCGCCCCTCACAGTCGTGGATCAGCCCTTAAATGAGATGGGTGTTGCCGCAGTGAATGCAATCGTGGGTCTCTTGACCAATCCAGAATCAGTAACCAGGAGGCTTCAACTGGAGACAGGGTTCGTGATTCGCGGCTCGACTGCTCCGCCTCCCGTGATTGAGTAAAGCTGCTTGGGGCTGCGAGGAGGTCGAGCCAACGACCGAGTTCCCCTCAGAACCGTGTGCCACGATGGTTGTGTCCGCAGACACACCTCTATGGAGGAGGAACCATGAAGAACAAGCTCATTCTTGCGACTGGCATCGCCATCGGTTTCGTGATCGGCTCGAAGATGGGCCGTGAGCCCTACGAGAAGCTCGAGGCGACCGCCAAGCAGTACGTCGATGACCCGCGCGTGCAGGAGAAGGTTGGCCAGGCGCGCGAAACCGTCTCGAAGGTCGCGAAGGACGCGGCTGAGACCGTAAAGGACAAGGCCGCGGCATCGGCGGCCAAGGACAAGGCACAGGAGGCACGCGCCTCCAACAGGGCGAGCACGCCGACGGTGAAGGCCACCGACACCTCGAGCGACTCGAGCGTGGCCGGCGGCGACGCTGAGGTGCACGAGGCGAAGTAACACTCCACGCGGCACTCGCCGCTGGTACACAAAGAGCGCTCCCGGCGATTGACGCCGGGAGCGCTCTTCACGTTAAAGCAACCGTCGGACCCCCTAGCCCTTGACGCCGCCGGCGGCGGCGAAGCCCGTTCCGAGGCTGCGGCCGAGCGCCAAATACAGCACCACGATCGGGGCGGAGTAGAAGATCGAGAACGCCGCGAGCTGGCCGTACGCCACCTGGCCGTACTGGGACGAGAACGTGTAGAGGGTGACGGCAGCCGGGAGTTTCTCGGGGCTGAGCAAAAGCATGAACGGCACGAAGAAGTTGCCCCACATGCCAACGAAGGTGAAGATCGTCGCGACGGCGAGGCCCGACTTCATGAGTGGAAGAACGACCGAGAGGATCGTGCGCACCACACCTGCGCCTTCCGTCCACGCGCTTTCCTCAATCTCGACGGGCACGGAATCGATGAACCCTTTCGTGAGGAAGATGGCGTAGGGAAGCGACGACGTGGCAAGGAACAGGATCGCGGCGGGCATCGAGTCAACGAGGTTGACCTGCACGAACATCGAATACACGGGGATCATGATTGCCGTGATCGGAAGGCCCGTGGAAAACAGGATGCCGAGAAGCAGCGGGCGCCGTGCCCGGAAGCGATACCGAGAGAAGGCGTAGGCGCATAGCACCGCGACCGTCATCGTGATGAGCGTTGCGCACCCGCACAGCACAAGCGAGTTGAGGAGCGGGCGGAACGTCGTCTGCTCGTTCCAGATTGCCTGATAGTTACCGAGACTCCAGTGTTCCGGCGCTTTCACCGCGAGAGTCGCTTCGGTATCGAATGACGCAAGCACGACCCACAGAATGGGGATCGCGAAACTTACGCTAATGAGGGCGATGACGATCGAGGACAGAGCGGAGGTAAGGCGCCCGCGCGCCGTGTGAGGCTGGTGTCCGCGGTCGCTTTTCGCACGGGCCTTCGTGGGAGCTGCGGTGGTCATCGCTTGTCCTCCTCAGGCAGAAGCTTCAGATAGATGAGTGAGGCGATCGCCCCAATCGCGAGCAGGATGAGCGCGACCGCGGTGCCGTAGCCGAGCTGGCCGTACGAGAACGCCTGCTCATACATGTACAGGGGGAGGGTCTGGCTGCGACCGGAGGGCCCGCCACCGGTCATGATGAAGATCAGACCGAAAACGGAGAGGGTCTGCAGCGTGATGAGCATGAGGTTCGTGGCGATCGCGGTACGCATGAGCGGAACTGTGATGCGCATAAGTCGCGTGAACGCCCCCGCGCCGTCGATCTCCGCTGATTCGTATACGTCCTTCGGGATCGACGTGAGAGCCGCCGAGTAGATGAGCATCGTGAACGCTGTTCCGCGCCAAATATTCGCGAAGGACACCGCGAGGATTGGCGCGCTGAAGAGCCAGTCTTGGCCGGGAAGCCCGATGCTCGTGAGGAGCGTGTTGAGGGAGCCCTGATCGGCGAAGAAGGTGTACAGGAGGTAGCCGGCGACGACTTCTGGGAGGATCCACGCGAGAATCACGATCGACGTGCCGATGAACGTCACGAGGCGGTTGGCCTTCTCCATGAGGAGTGCGAGAACCATGCCGAGGAGATTTTGGCCGATAACCGCGGACACCAGGGTGAAAATCAGGGTGAGGACGACGGCGTTCCAGAACCGATCGTCGCTAAAGGCGGTGATGAAGTTGTCCAGAGCGACGAACTCCACGGATTTCGCGTTCTCGCCGCGCACGGCTTTATTTGTAAACGCGAGATAGATCGAATAGACGATCGGGCCGAGCATGAAAATCGCGATGAGCAGGAACGCGGGAACCATGAGGAGGCCGCGGCGAGGCGTGAGGTGATTCCCGAGCGGAGTCCGTTTCCGATTGGTTGGCGCACTTGTTGGCGCCGCTGCGACGGCATCTACGGATGTACTCATGAGTTACGCACCTCGATGTTGTCCTTGCCCACCAGCTCGGTGAGCTTGGTGTCGTACCAGGCGGCTGCCTGTTCGGGAGTCTTGTCGCCCACCATCACGGTGTCCATTGCGTCTTGAAGAGCGGAAGACACTTCGGGATAGACGGCAAACGCCGGCCGGTAGTAGGCGGCTTCGAAAATGTCGGTGAAGAATCCGACGGTTGGCGAGTAAGTTCTGTATTCCTCGTTTTTCGCGACGTCCTTCCTTGTCGTGAGGTTGGCGCCGCTCTTGTTGCGGTAGACGAGACTCTCGAGCGTACACAGTTCTTTAATGAGTTCGAAGGAGAGATCTCGATCGCGCGCGTGGGTGGGGATCGTCCATCCCCAGCCACCGGCGAGGGTGGTCAGCCCCGGTTCTTCTCCATTTTGCGTGGGCATCTGGGCGAGGCCCACATCGTCCTGCCATGTGGGCCACGGTGCGGGGCCGTCCTCAGCCCACTGGTTGGAGATCCACGAGCCGTCAATGAGGATCCCGAGTTTGCCGGCAGGGAACATCGTCGATTGGATCGCTTCGGCGATGTTCGGGTCGAGGTGCTGGGAGACGGGCAGCGTGAGCTTCTCATCGAACTGGCGCTTGTAGAACGCGAGTGTGTCGATGAAGCCTTGCGACCCCGCGACCCACTTCTTCGTCTCGGGGTTGTAGAGGGTGTCGCTCGTGCCATACAGCAGCATTTCGAAGCCCTGCATCGAGGCCTTCTCGCCCTGGGTTTTCCCGCAGTACATGAACATGCCCGCAGCATCGACGTTTGCGTCCCGAATGGCCGCGGCAGTTTCGGCGATCTCCTCCCACGTGCGCGGTTGCCACTCGGTGGGCAGACCGGCCTTCTCGAAGACCTTCTTGTTGTAGTAGATGCCGCGCGTATCCGTTTCAGTGGGAACGCAGTGCGCGCGCCCCTCGGGATCGACGGCCGCCGCCTGGGAGGCGGGGTAGAGATTATCCCAGCCCTCCCAACCCTTGACGAGATCGTCGATCGGTTGAATGTATCCGGCGGCAACGTCGGAGAGCAGGATGAAGGTGTCTTCGAAAACGAGGTCTGGGCAGCTTCGCGGCGACGACATCAAGAGCTCGTTCTTCGTGAAGTAGTCGTTTTCCGCGGCGACGATTGGAACGAGCTCGACGCTCACGCCGGGTTGCTTCTTGGTGAACTCCGCGATGATCTTCGTGAGCCACTGCTGGAGGGTCGTGCCCGAACCGAATTGCTGATAGGCGACCCTGAGCGTGGACGAATCGCGCTCGCTCGAGCAGCCTGCGAGCATCGCGAGGGGGAGTGTGCTCGCGATTCCTCCGGTCACCTTCAGGAAGGTTCGCCGTGAGGATCGCTCCGTCACCTTGACTGATGGACGCATGGCGCGACTCCTTTCATAGGACGAATTCGCCGGTGTAGGTGGCGTCGCTTCCATACAGCGCACGGGTGAAGGCGCTGACCTTCGCTGACTGATCGCCAGGCTGAAGCTCGTATGTCACAAACGCCCCGAAGCCGTCGTCAACCGTGCGCTGGGCGAGCTTTTCAATCCCGCTGAGGGAGATCCCGCTCGCCTTCGAAAGATCGATCGCGGCCGCGCCGTAGCGCTCTTTTGGCAGCCCCGGGACGTCGAAGACGTTGTATTGGTTGTAGTACGGGTTCCATGCGTAATCGACGAGCTGGCCCGCGCTGAGTCCCCGGTACTCGGCGTGCTCGGAACTCGGGCCGATGAAGTAGAACGAGATCACGCGGTTGGGCAGTCGCTTGCGCAGCGATGACAGCATCGAGATGAATGAGAAATCGTTCGGCTCGCCCGTGCCGTTCTTGCCATACTCGACCCATTCGTCGTCGAGGTCCACGCCGTCGAGGCCGTAGCGGCGAACGGTACGCGAGACTTGCTTTGCGAAGTCGTCGGCCGCCTTGCGACTCGGGAAGTTCGCGAAACCAGCGCCCTCGTGGTTGCCGAGGACGGAAAGGAGGACCTTGATGCCGCGCTGCTGGAGAGGGCGGATCGTGGTCTCTGCGTTGTCGAGGACTCGCTGAACATTGTCGTTCATGTGAAGGTAGGCTTTTTC
>OKCK01000158.1_pt1 | contig 18914 bp, 18 predicted proteins | sample 1614961 | NCBI WGS metagenome assembly OKCK01 (sample SAMN04436984, study PRJEB24849) | human gut metagenome | biome: human gut; feature: NICU; material: stool | host: Homo sapiens | place: USA: Saint Louis, MO | collected 2010-07-31
TCAGTTGTCGCCTTGCTACAACGCGAAATGCTCGGGCAAATAGTCAGTCGCCTTTTACGCTGTCGCGGCGTTGACGGCCTTCAGAAACCCCGGTCATTTACTGATGTAAGCTCCCGGGGATTTCTTCAGTTGTCGCCTTGCTACAACGCGAAATGCTCGGGCAAATAGTCAGTCGCCTTTCACGCTGTTGCGGCGTTGACGGCCTTCAGAAATCCCGGTCACTTACTGATGTAAGCTGGCTCTTAAAAAAACGGCCACATAACTGTGGCCTTTTTATTAGCGTTTCTCCCAACCGCCTTCTTCGATCGAAAACCCCAGCGCCTGCATAAACGCATTCATCACATTGCGGTCTTCGACGCCGACATCAGAGATCCACCAGTGGTTGATAGTGGGATTATCGCGGATCACTTCTTCAATCAAATAGTGCCCAACGCCGCGGCGGCGCGTGACTTCGCGAACCCGTAGCGAGTCCATCGCGCCCTGATTGCCGGTTAAGGTCACCCGGACTGCGCCCAGCAACCGCTCATTAAAACGCGCTGCATAAATGCGGTGGCCTTCATCAATGGTTAACGACGCGCTGGAGTATTCCGGCCAAATTTTGCCGAGGTCAATGTGATCCTGCGGCGTGAAAGTAAGCAGACGAATAATAGTAAGTTTCATAAGCGGCATCCCGAAGGCAGTTTTTCCGAGTGTATCCAAATTATTGACCATAACGCCTGCTCTTTTTGATCTGATTCAGTAGTTGAATAATTTTTAACGCGTGTCAAAAGCAGTGCGAATGTACCGGGAATGAAATTTAACCAGGTTTTTACTCTGAAAGGTAGTGATTTATTCGGCTTAATGCACCAATATTTTATGCTGGGATGATTGCTTTTTTTTGTTTAACTCTGACTTAATCCAGAATATTATCTTTGCTTAATGTCATGATAAATAGACGTTTTAGCCTGTCTGATAGCGAAATTAAGCGCTAACTCATTAAAGAGTCAGGTAAAAATAGTATTGTTTACAAAAACAGCAGAACATTTTTTAACCATAATAAAACCAGAAATTAACAACTGGCACGAGTGGGGATGCACGGAATGAAATACAACGCGAAAACGATACTCGCAGGGATGATAGCGCTGGCAGTCACACACACGGCAGCGGCGCAGGAGATTAAGGTCGCGGTGGTAGGGGCGATGTCCGGCCCGGTTGCCCAGTGGGGCGATATGGAATTCAACGGCGCGCGCCAGGCGATAAAAGACATTAATGCCAAAGGCGGCGTGAAAGGCGACACGCTGGTGGCCGTGGAGTACGACGATGCGTGCGATCCCAAGCAAGCGGTGGCGGTAGCGAACAAAATCGTTAACGACGGCATTAAATATGTTATCGGCCACCTGTGTTCATCTTCCACGCAGCCAGCATCCGATATTTATGAAGACGAAGGCATTTTGATGATCACGCCGGGCGCGACTAATCCGGAGCTGACGCAACGCGGCTATCAAATGATTATGCGCACCGCCGAGCTGGATTCCGCACAGGGCCCGACCGCCGCGAAGTACATCCTGGAAACGGTGAAACCGCAACGTATCGCCATCCTTCATGACAAACAGCAGTACGGCGAGGGCCTGGCCCGCTCCGTTCAGGATGGCCTGAAAAAAGGCGGCGCAAACGTGGTGTTCTTTGACGGCATTACCGCAGGCGAGAAAGATTTCTCCGCGCTGCTGGCACGTTTGCAAAAAGAGAATATCGATTTTGTTTACTACGGCGGCTACTACCCGGAAATGGGTCAGATGCTGCGCCAGGCGCGGGCCATCGGCCTGAAAACCCAGTTTATGGGGCCGGAAGGCGTTGGCAATGCCTCGTTGTCCAACATTGCCGGGGATGCAGGCGAAGGCATGCTGGTGACGATGCCGAAGCGCTATGACCAGGAAGCCTCCAACAAGGCTATCGTGGACGCCCTTAAGGCTGACAAAAAAGACGCCAGCGGACCGTATGTGTGGATCACCTACGCCGCCGTACAGTCACTGGCGACCGGGATGGAAAGAAGCGGTTCAACAGAACCGGCTGACATTATCAAGGACTTGAAAGAACACGGGGCTGATACCGTGATTGGGCCGCTGAACTGGGATGAAAAAGGCGATCTGAAGGGATTTGATTTTGGTGTATTCCAGTGGCATGCCGACGGGTCATCAACCAGTGTTAGCCAACGTTAATACGCTGACCTGAACGAGAGAAAAAAGGTTACGTTATGTCCGAGCAGTTCCTCTATTTTTTGCAGCAGATGTTCAATGGCGTCACGCTGGGTAGCACCTACGCGCTGATCGCCATCGGCTACACCATGGTGTACGGCATTATCGGCATGATTAACTTCGCCCACGGCGAGGTGTACATGATCGGCAGTTACGTCTCCTTTATGATCGTCGCCGCGCTGATGATGATGGGTATCGACGCCAGCTGGTTGCTGGTGGGCGCAGCCTTTGTCGGCGCGATTGTGATTGCCAGCGCCTACGGCTGGAGTATCGAACGGGTAGCGTATCGCCCGGTGCGTAACTCTAAACGCCTGATTGCGCTGATTTCCGCTATCGGGATGTCTATCTTCCTGCAGAACTACGTCAGCCTGACGCAGGGTTCACGCGATGTCGCGTTGCCGAGCCTGTTTAACGGCCAGTGGCTGGTAGGCAGCAGTGAAAACTTCTCGGCAACCATCACCACTATGCAGTTGGTTATCTGGATCGTGACCTTCCTGGCGATGCTGGCCCTGACGCTGTTCATTCGTTACTCCCGCATGGGGCGCGCCTGTCGTGCCTGCGCGGAAGATTTAAAAATGGCCAGCCTGCTTGGTATCAATACGGATCGCGTGATTTCTCTGACCTTCGTCATTGGCGCAGCGATGGCGGCAGTGGCGGGCGTGTTGTTAGGCCAGTTCTATGGCGTGATTAACCCGTACATCGGCTTTATGGCGGGGATGAAAGCCTTTACCGCAGCGGTTCTTGGCGGCATCGGCAGTATTCCTGGCGCGATGATCGGCGGCCTCATCCTCGGCCTGACCGAAGCGCTGACATCTGCTTACCTGAGTACGGAATACAAAGATGTGGTCTCTTTCGCACTGTTGATTGGCGTCTTGCTGGTAATGCCTACCGGTATTCTGGGCCGTCCGGAGGTAGAGAAAGTATGAAACCGATGCATTTTGCGATGGCGCTGTTGTCTGCCGTGATGTTCTTCGTGCTGGCAGGCGTAATGATGGGCGTTCAGTTAAGCCTTTCCGGCACGAAACTGGTGGTGGATATCGCATCCTCCATCCGCTGGGAGTGGATTGCGGTGGGAACGGCGGTGGTGTTTTTATTCCAGCTGCTGCGCCCTTTCTTCCAGAAAAGCTTCAAAAAAGTTTCCGGTCCGAAGTTTATTCTGCCAGCCATTGATGGCTCGACGGCGAAGCAAAAACTGTTTCTGGTGGCGCTGCTGGTGCTGGCCGTTGCCTGGCCGTTTATGGTATCGCGCGGGACGGTGGATATCGCCACCCTGACCATGATTTACGTGATCCTCGGTCTTGGTTTGAATGTGGTGGTGGGGCTTTCCGGTCTGCTGGTGCTGGGTTACGGCGGTTTCTACGCGATTGGTGCGTACACCTTCGCGCTGCTTAACCACTATTACGGCCTCGGCTTCTGGACCTGTCTACCGCTGGCGGGTCTGGTCGCGGCAGCGGCGGGCTTCCTGTTGGGCTTCCCGGTACTGCGTCTGCGCGGCGACTATCTGGCGATCGTGACCCTCGGTTTTGGTGAAATCGTCCGTATTCTGCTGCTCAATAATACCGAAGTGACCGGCGGGCCGAACGGCATCAGCCAGATCCCGAAACCGACTTTGTTTGGTCTTGAGTTCAACCGTGCGCCGCGTGAAGGGGGCTGGGATACCTTCAGCAATTTCTTCGGCATGAAATACGACCCCAGCGACCGAATCATTTTCCTCTATCTGGTGGCGCTGCTGCTGGTGGTGATCACGCTGTTTGTGATTAACCGTCTGCTGCGTATGCCGTTAGGCCGTGCCTGGGAAGCGCTGCGTGAAGATGAAATCGCCTGTCGCTCGCTGGGCCTGAACCCGACGCGCATCAAGCTGACCGCCTTTACCATCAGCGCCGCGTTTGCCGGTTTTGCCGGGACGCTGTTTGCCGCACGCCAGGGGTTTGTCAGCCCGGAATCCTTTACCTTCGCCGAATCGGCATTCGTGCTGGCGATTGTGGTGCTGGGCGGTATGGGCTCGCAGTTCGCGGTTATTCTCGCGGCGATCCTGCTGGTCGTCTCGCGTGAACTGATGCGTGACTTCAATGAATACAGCATGTTGATGCTGGGCGGTTTGATGGTGCTGATGATGATCTGGCGTCCGCAAGGGCTGCTGCCGATGACGCGTCCGCAACTGAAGTTAAAGAATGGGCACGTTGAAGGAGAGAAAGCATGAGTCAGCCGATTTTAAGCGTTGAAGGCCTGATGATGCGTTTTGGCGGCCTGCTGGCGGTCAACAATGTCTCTCTGGAACTGCGTGAACATGAAATCGTGTCTTTAATCGGCCCGAACGGCGCGGGGAAAACCACGGTGTTTAACTGCCTGACCGGTTTCTATAAGCCGACCGGCGGGACGATTAAACTGCGCGACAAGCATCTGGAAGGCCTGCCGGGCCAACAAATCGCGCGTATGGGCGTAGTGCGTACCTTTCAGCACGTTCGCCTGTTTCGTGAAATGACGGTGATTGAAAACCTGCTGGTGGCGCAACATCAGCAGTTAAAAACCGGCCTGTTTTCCGGCCTGCTGAAAACCCCGGCGTTTCGTCGCACTCATAGCGAAGCGCTGGATCGCGCCGCCACCTGGCTTGACCGCATCGGGCTGCTGCCGCATGCAAACCGTCAGGCCAGCAACCTGGCTTATGGCGATCAGCGTCGTCTGGAGATTGTGCGTTGCATGGTGACCCAGCCTGAAATCCTGATGCTGGATGAACCGGCGGCGGGTCTGAACCCGAAAGAGACCAAAGAGCTGGATGAGCTGATCGTTGAGCTACGCGACCATCACAACACCACTATTTTGCTGATTGAGCATGATATGAAGCTGGTAATGGGGATTTCCGATCGCATTTACGTGGTGAATCAGGGAACGCCCCTTGCTAACGGTACGCCGGAGCAAATCCGTAATAATCCTGATGTTATCCGTGCATACCTGGGCGAGGCATAAGATGGAAAAAGTCATGTTGTCTTTTGACAAAGTCAGCGCCCACTACGGCAAAATCCAGGCGCTGCATGAGGTCAGTTTGCAAATTAAACAGGGTGAAATCGTCACCCTGATCGGCGCTAACGGCGCCGGGAAAACCACGCTGCTCGGTACGCTGTGCGGCGATCCGCGTGCCAGCAGCGGGCGTATCGTATTCGACGGGAAAGATATTACCGACTGGCACACGGCGAAAATCATGCGCGAAGCGGTAGCGATTGTGCCGGAAGGAAGACGCGTATTTTCCCGCATGACGGTGGAAGAGAACCTGGCGATGGGCGGCTTCTTTGCCGATCGCCATCAGTATCACGAGCGTATCGAGCGGGTCTATCAGCTGTTCCCGCGCCTGCATGAGCGCCGCATTCAGCGTGCGGGCACCATGTCCGGGGGCGAACAGCAGATGCTGGCAATTGGCCGCGCGCTAATGAGCCAGCCGCGTTTGCTGCTGCTGGATGAACCGTCGCTGGGTCTCGCGCCGATTATCATTCAGCAGATTTTCGACACTATCGAACAGTTGCGTAAAGAAGGGATGACGATCTTCCTGGTGGAGCAAAACGCCAACCAGGCGTTGAAGCTCGCCGATCGCGGCTACGTCCTGGAAAACGGTCACGTGGTGCTGGAAGACACCGGCGATGCGCTGCTGGCGAACGAAGCGGTACGCAGTGCGTATCTCGGCGGTTAACGGGTTGATAACTGAAAAAGGAGCCGCATGGCTCCTTTTTTGTACGCTTTACTTGTACAATTAACTTGTACGTAAAAGGAGGGGTTATGCAAACCATGAACTATAGCGAAGCGCGCCAGAATCTTGCTGCCGCGCTCGAGACAGCTGCGCTGGGTACGCCTGTTACTATCACCCGTCGGGGCCACAAACCTGCGGTAATTATTAGCGCCGAAGAATTCGAACGTTATCAACAAGCAAAGATGGATGCCGAATTTGCCGCCATCATGGCTATTCATGGCAATGAAATCAGGGAACTTGCCGATAAATGACAATTCAGTTTATCTCAGCGGAAGAGATAATTCGTTTTCATGACAGATTGCTGGCCGTCACGCCAGGCGTACCCGGTATGGTCGATCCGGGTCGGGCGGAAGCACTGTTATACCGTGTGCTTAACAAATACAAGTATGAAGGCGTTAATGACCTCTGGCTTTTGGCAGCAATGCACCTGCTGGCTATTTCCCGAGGGCATATCTTCAATGATGGCAATAAACGCACGGCGCTGTTTATTACCTTGTTGTTCCTTAAGCGCAATGGGATAACGCTTCCCGCCAACCCGGCATTTGTCGAGTTAACGGTGGCGGCGGCGGCAGGACAACTTAGCCTTGAAGAGATAGCGCGTCAGTTACGAAAGTAAGTGGCTTTCGCCATTATTCCGTCATCTCTCCATCATCCCTTCGACATCTCTACGGCATCTCACTGTCATTGTTTTGTAATCAAAAGGTTATTTTTCTGTCATTCGAGCGTGTCATGTTACCTCGCGAGCATAAAACGCGTGATTTCGCGCATCCGGCACAACAAGAGAGATAACCGCATGACATCGTTACGTTCAGCTTCAGCTCTGGCGATTGGGATGGCATTTGCCAGTCAGACTTTCGCCGCCACTACGATCCCGTTCTGGCACTCTATGGAAGGCGAACTGGGTAAGGAAGTGGAATCCTTAGCGCAGCGCTTTAACAAGACTCACCCGGATTACCAGATTACCCCTGTCTATAAAGGCAACTATGAGCAGAGCCTGGCCGCCGGAATTGCAGCGTTTCGTACCGGCAATGCGCCTGCGATTTTGCAGGTGTATGAAGTGGGTACGGCGACCATGATGGCGTCGAAAGCTATCAAGCCAGTGTATGAAGTGTTCAACGATGCGGGCATCAAGTTTGACGAATCCCGGTTCGTGCCGACGGTCGCCGGTTATTACACCGACGCGAAAAGCGGCCACCTGCTGTCGCAGCCGTTCAACAGCTCCACCCCGGTGCTGTATTACAACAAAGACGCCTTCAAAAAAGCCGGTTTAGACCCGGAACAGCCGCCGAAAACCTGGCAGGAACTGGCGGACTACACCGCGAAGCTGAAAGCTGCCGGAATGAAATGCGGCTACGCCAGCGGCTGGCAGGGTTGGATCCAGATTGAAAATTTCAGCGCCTGGCACGGCCTGCCGGTGGCAACTGAAAACAACGGCTTTAACGGCACCAACGCCGTTCTGGAATTCAACAAGCCGGAGCAGGTTAAACATATCGCCATGCTGCAGGATCTGAACAAGAAAGGGGATTTCACCTACTTTGGCCGTAAGGACGAATCCACTGAGAAGTTCTATAACGGCGACTGCGCAATTACCACCGCCTCTTCCGGATCGCTGGCCGATATTCGCCACTATGCCAAATTCAACTATGGCGTAGGGATGATGCCATACGATGCTGACGCCAAAGGCGCGCCGCAAAACGCCATTATCGGCGGGGCCAGTCTGTGGGTGATGCAGGGTAAAGACAAAGCGACCTATCAGGGCGTGGCGGAATTCCTCGACTTCCTGGCGAAGCCGGAAAACGCAGCCGAATGGCACCAGAAAACCGGTTATCTGCCGATTACCAAAGCGGCGTACGACCTGACCCGCGAGCAGGGCTTCTACGATAAAAACCCGGGTGCCGATATCGCGACCCGTCAGATGCTGAACAAGCCGCCGTTGGCGTATACCAAAGGGTTGCGTCTGGGCAACATGCCGCAAATCCGCACCGTAGTGGATGAAGAGCTGGAAAGCGTCTGGACCAATAAGAAAACGCCTCAGCAGGCACTGGATTCCGCCGTTGAGCGTGGTAACCAGCTGCTGCGCCGCTTCGAACAATCCACCAAATCCTGATAAAAATCTGCCCCTCACGCTGGCCGCGCGCCGGGTGAGGGGTTTTTATTGAGTAACGCTATGTCTTCTTCACGCCCGGTATTCCAGTCCGGCTGGTTGCCGTATCTGCTGTTATTACCTCAACTTGCCATTACGGTGGTGTTTTTTATCTGGCCTGCCGGGGAGGCGCTCTGGTATTCGGTGCAAAGCGTCGATCCGTTTGGGCTGTCGAGCGAGTTCGTCGGCCTGGATAACTTTCGCCAGTTACTGAACGACAGTTACTACCTGGACTCCTTCTGGACCACCCTTAAATTCAGCGGCATGGTGACGTTTTTTGGCCTGGTGAGTTCGCTTTTTTTCGCCGCGCTGGTGGATTACGTGGTGCGCGCCAGTCGTCTGTATCAAACCCTGATGCTGCTGCCCTACGCTGTCGCTCCGGCGATTGCCGCGGTGCTGTGGATTTTCCTGTTTAACCCCGGACGCGGGCTGATTACCCATTGGCTGGAGCTGATGGGTTATCAGTGGAATCACGCCCAGAACAGCGGGCAGGCGATGTTCCTGGTGGTGTTCGCCTCGGTATGGAAACAGATCAGTTATAACTTTCTGTTTTTCTTTGCGGCGTTACAGTCGATTCCCCGTTCGCTGGTGGAAGCGGCGGCAATTGACGGCGCAGGCCCGGTGCGCCGCTTCTTTAAGCTCTCGCTACCGCTGATTGCCCCGGTGAGCTTCTTCCTGCTGGTGGTGAACCTGGTTTACGCCTTCTTCGACACCTTCCCGGTGATCGATGCCGCGACAGCGGGCGGGCCCGTACAGGCGACCACGACGCTCATCTATAAAATCTACCGCGAAGGCTTTGCCGGGCTGGATCTGTCGGCGTCGGCTGCGCAGTCGGTGGTGCTGATGGCGCTGGTGATTTTATTGACGGTAGTGCAGTTCCGCTACGTTGAAAAAAGGGTGCGATACCAATGATTGAACACCGTCGCGGGCTGGATATTTTCAGCCATTGCATGCTCATCCTCGGTATCGCCGTGATCCTGTTCCCGCTGTACGTGGCCTTTGTGGCCGCCACGCTGGATAACAAGGCGGTATTCGAAACCCCAATGACGCTGATCCCCGACGGGCATTTGTGGGAAAACCTCAGCCATATCTGGGTGCATGGCGTGGGCGCAAACAGCGCACCTTTTGGTCTGATGCTGTTCAACAGCCTGGTGATGGCGCTGACCATCACGGTTGGCAAAATTGCCGTATCTGTGCTGTCGGCGTTTGCCATCGTCTGGTTTCGTTTCCCCCTGCGCAACCTCTGCTTCTGGATGATTTTCATCACCCTGATGCTGCCGGTGGAAGTGCGTATTTTCCCGACGGTAGAGGTGATCGCAAGGCTGGATCTGCTCGACAGCTACACCGGCCTGACCCTGCCGCTGATGGCTTCCGCCACCGCCACCTTCCTGTTCCGCCAGTTCTTTATGACCCTGCCGGACGAGTTGATTGAAGCGGCACGCATTGACGGCGCTTCGCCGATGCGCTTTTTCCGCGACATCGTACTGCCGCTCTCCCGCACCAATCTGGCGGCGCTGTTTGTCATCACCTTTATCTACGGCTGGAACCAGTACTTATGGCCGCTCCTGATCATCAGCGACATCCATCTGGGTACGGCGGTTGCAGGCATTAAAGGGATGATATCAACCGGCGAGGGGAGCACTCAGTGGAATCAGGTGATGGCAGCGATGCTGCTGACCCTCATCCCGCCGGTGGTGATTGTTTTAGTCATGCAGCGCGCGTTTGTACGCGGGCTGGTCGATAGCGATAAATAGAGAAGGCACATGGCTGGATTAAAATTACAGGCTGTCACCAAAAGCTGGGACGGCAAAAACCAGGTGATCAAGCCGTTGACCGTTGATGTGGCGGACGGCGAGTTTATTGTGATGGTCGGCCCCTCGGGCTGCGGAAAGTCCACGCTGCTGCGCATGGTGGCCGGGCTTGAGCGCGTGACCAGCGGCGATATCTGGATTGATAATCAGCGGGTAACTGAACTCGAACCGAAAGCGCGCGGTATCGCGATGGTATTCCAGAACTACGCGCTCTATCCGCATATGAATGTCGAAGAAAACATGGCGTGGGGCCTGAAAATTCGCGGGATGGGAAAAGGCCATATCGAAGCGCGGGTGAATGAAGCGGCGCGGATCCTCGAACTGGACGGTTTACTGAAGCGTCGTCCGCGCGAGTTGTCCGGCGGGCAGCGTCAGCGCGTGGCGATGGGCCGCGCAATTGTGCGCGATCCGGCGGTTTTCCTGTTTGATGAACCGCTCTCAAACCTTGATGCCAAGCTGCGGGTGCAAATGCGCCTTGAGTTGCAGCAATTGCACCGCCGCCTGAAAACCACCAGTCTTTACGTCACCCACGATCAGGTCGAGGCCATGACCCTGGCTCAGCGGGTGATGGTGATGAATAAAGGCGTCGCCGAGCAGATCGGGACGCCGGTTGAGGTCTATGAACGGCCCGCCACGCGCTTTGTGGCGAGTTTTATCGGCTCGCCTGCCATGAATTTGCTGGAAGGGCGCATCAATACGCTGGGAACGCATATTGATATGGATGGGCTAAGCCTGCCGCTCGGCTCGCGTCATTTGTCGCTGGCGGGACGCGTCGTTACGCTGGGTATCCGCCCGGAACATATTGCGTTAAGCTCACAGGCCGCAGGTGGTGTCCCGCTCAACGTGCAAACGCTGGAAATACTGGGCGCGGATAACCTGGCGCACGGGCGTTTCGGCGAGCAAAAAGTGGTGGTGCGTCTCGCCCATCAGCATCGGCCTGCGGCGGGTTCGACGCTCTGGCTGCATGTGCCGCCGGAACATCTGCACTTTTTCGATGGTGAAACAGGACAACGTCTATGAATAACTGGCCTTACCCTGCGATTGTCGCGCATCGGGGCGGCGGTAAGCTGGCTCCGGAAAATACCCTGGCGGCTATCGACGTAGGGGCGCGTTATGGGCATACCATGATTGAATTTGACGCCAAACTCTCCAGAGACGGCCAGATCTTTTTGCTGCATGACGACACGCTGGAACGCACCAGCAATGGCTGGGGCATTGCCGGCAATCTGGACTGGAGCGATCTGGTGAAAGTGGATGCCGGAAGCTGGTTCAGCGGCGAATTCAAGGGCGAAGCACTGCCGCTGCTTAAAGAGGTGGCGGAGCGCTGCCGGACGCACGGCATGATGGCGAATATTGAAATCAAACCGACGACCGGCACCGACGCGCAAACCGGAAAAGCGGTGGCGCTGGCGGCGCGGGAAGAGTGGCAGGGGATGACGCCCCCGCTGCTGTCGTCATTTTCAGTAGCTGCGCTTGAGGCGGCGCAGCAGGCGGCTCCGGAACTGCCGCGTGGATTGCTGATGGATGAATGGCAGAGCGACTGGCGTGAGCTGACCGCACGACTTGAATGCGTGTCGATTCACCTGAATCACAGACTGCTGGACGAAGCGCGCGTCGCAGCGATTAAAGCCGCCGGGTTAAAAATTCTGGTGTACACCGTCAATAATCCCCAGCGCGCGGCGACGCTGCTGCGCTGGGGAGTCGACTGCATTTGCACCGATCGTATTGACGAGATCGGCCCGCATTTTCACGCTTAAGGCCCGATAGTCTTCAACGGAATATTCGGCTGCGGCATGGTCGTCACGCCCTGATTCGTTAGCGTGCCGTTATTCTGCCGCAGCATATCGCCGTTGGTTTTACCGGACAGCATATGCTGTTGATTATTCAACAGGCGATCCTGACTGGATGAACCGTTATTCAGCATGCCGCCGTTGGTGTTGGGCAGGACTTGCTGGGTTTGCTGATTCATCTCGCCCGGCGCTGATTCCCGGATGCGCTGGGTATTATTATTTATCTGCGATTCAAGGTGCTGTTGCTGAACCCGGTTCTGGGTCTGCAACTGTTGATTCAGCATGCCTTTTTGTTGGATTTGCTGGCTTTGCATTTGGTTCTGCATCCGCTGCTCGCTCGGATTGACGTACCCCGGCTGGTTAGGGTTATTCAACACATTCACCGGTTGTGCAAAGCTGTAAGGCGACAGAAGCGCCGCGATAATTAACAGTTTTTTCATCGTCATTCCTCCTCGTGAAGGATCTTCTAAGTTTACTTGCTTTCCGGCCTGACGATGATCTTTTAAGAGTTGTGAACCAGGCTTAAGCGGGGGACGAGCCCCGTTAAACCCGGAGAACAACAATGAAGATGATGTGGAAAACCCTGCCTGCATTATTGATGGGGCTGTGTCTGTCGGCGTTTGCCGCCCCGCCCCCCACCGCAGCACCCGTCTCCTATGGCGTGGAAGAGGATGTGTTCCATCCCGTTCGTGCGCAGCAGGGGATGGTCGCTTCCGTTGACGCTACCGCTACGCGGGTGGGCGTCGACATTCTGAAAAAAGGCGGTAACGCGGTGGATGCTGCGGTCGCGGTCGGCTTCGCGCTTGCGGTGACGCATCCTCAGGCCGGTAACCTCGGCGGTGGCGGGTTTATGATGCTTCGCACCAAAGACGGTAATACCACTGCGATCGATTTCCGGGAAATGGCGCCGGAAAAAGCCACCAAAGATATGTTCCTCGACGAGGCGGGCAACGCCGACAGTAAAAAATCCCTGACCTCGCATCTGGCGACGGGAACACCGGGAACCGTGGCGGGCTTTACGCTGGCGCTGCAAAAATATGGCACCATGCCGCTGAATCAGGTGGTCCAGCCCGCGATTATGCTGGCGCGAGACGGCTTTGAAGTAAACGACGCACTGGCAGACGATTTAAAAACCTACGGTAGCGAAACGCTGCCTAATCATCCCAACAGTAAAGCGATTTTCTGGAAAACAGACGGTAATCCGCTGCAAAAAGGCGACAAACTGGTCCAGGCAAATCTGGCTAAATCGCTGGAGATGATTGCCGAAACCGGGCCGGATGCCTTCTATAAAGGCGCTATCGCTGACCAAATTGCCGATGAAATGGCGAAAAACGGCGGGCTGATTACCAAAGCCGATTTGGAAAACTACAAAGCGGTGGAGCGTGCGCCCATCCGCGGTGAATATCGCGGCTATGAAGTGTTCTCTATGCCGCCGCCTTCCTCCGGTGGGATCCACATCGTGCAGATCCTCAATATTCTCGAAAACTTCGACCTGAAAAAATATGGCTTCGGCAGCGCTGACACCATGCAAATCATGGCCGAAGCAGAGAAATACGCCTATGCCGACCGCTCGGAATATCTGGGCGACCCGGATTTCGTGAAGGTTCCGTGGCAGGCGTTGACCGATAAAGCCTATGCGAAAACGCTGGCCGATCAGATTGATTTGGCGAAGGCGCGTCCGTCTCAGGAGATTAAGCCGGGCAACCTTGCGCCATACGAGAGTAATCAAACCACCCATTTCTCGGTGGTGGATAAAGACGGGAATGCGGTTGCGGTCACCTACACCCTGAACACGACCTTTGGTAGCGGGATTGTCGCTGGCGATACCGGCATCCTGTTAAACAATGAAATGGACGATTTCTCGGCGAAACCGGGCGTACCCAACGTGTATGGGCTGGTAGGGGGCGAGGCGAACGCCGTTGGGCCGCACAAACGTCCGCTGTCGTCGATGTCGCCGACTATTGTCGTGAAAGACGGGAAAACCTGGCTGGTCACCGGCAGCCCTGGCGGCAGCCGTATTATCACCACCGTGCTACAAATGGTGGTTAACAGTATCGATTTCGGAATGAATATCGCCGAAGCCACCAATGCGCCGCGCTTCCATCATCAGTGGTTGCCGGATGAGTTGAGGGTCGAGAAAGGCTTCAGTCCGGATACCCTGAAGTTGCTGAAAGAGAAAGGCCAGAACGTGGCGGTAAAAGAAGCGATGGGCAGTACGCAAAGTATTATCGTCGGTCCTGATGGTGCGCTGTATGGTGCATCCGATCCGCGTTCGGTGGATGATTTAACGGCGGGTTATTAATCTGCCTGATTTGCTGCTGGGCGGAAAACCCGTCCAGCACGCATTTCCTCTTATAATTTAGAGGTATAAGAACTACTCCTTTTTTACGATTTAATCGTGAAATTACCCTTTTGATTTGTATATCTTTTATTCACCGTGCCGATAACTCCTTTATCTGGTGGCATATCCACCCTGTATATAAAGGAAAGCGTTATGGGTTTACTTCAACATTTCACCATCCGTTCCGTTATGGTCGCCATCCTGGGGCTACTGTGCTTGCTGTGGAGCGGTGCCGGGCTGTTCAGCGTGTTCTCGCTAAACCAAATGAGCCAGGGGAATGATGTGGATCGCCATCTGGTACACCAGATGTCGGTGCTCAGTAAAGGTAATGACCAGTATTTTCGATTTGTGACGCGGCTTGCTCGCGTGATGGACGGGACGAAAGCGGGTGCTCCACCCGATCCCACGGTAATGAAGCCGGTGCAGAAAGCGCTGGAAAACATGGCGCAGGAGCTGAATCAGTTTAAACAGCTGTCGCCAGGGCCGATGGATAAGGCCACGTCAGACGATGTCATCTCCACATGGCAAAAACTGCTCGACGAGGGCGTAACCCGTCAGTTCCAACTGGCGCAACAGGGCGATATGGACGCCTTTCGCGCCCACGCTAATAACATCACCCCTGCATTAAGCCGCGCCTTTGGAGCCAGTGCCGAGGCGTTTAATGCCAGCGCGGGCCGTATGCTGGACGATACCCGCATTAAGGTGGATAGCCTGACGACGCTGACGCGCGTCATCATGCTCATCAGCGTGGTATTAGGCATCGCGATGGTGATCCTCGCCGATCGCTATCTGGTGGCGATGTTGGTTCGTCCGCTCAACCGCATTCGCGAACACTTTCAGCTTATCGCCAGCGGCGACCTCAGCCAGCCAGTGCCGCTTAAAGCCAGCCGCAACTGTGTCGGCAAACTGGTGCCGCTGCTGACGGCGATGCAGGATAGCCTGCGTGACGCGGTGAGTTCGATCCGCCAGGGCAGCGAGCATATCTGGCACGGCGCGCGGGATATTTCCGCGGGTAATCAGGATCTGTCGACGCGCACCGAGGAACAGGCCGCTGCGCTGGTAGAGACCGCCGCTAGCATGGAGCAACTCACGGCGACCGTGCAGCACAACGCGGATAACGCGCACCAGGCCAGCCAGCTGGCGCAAAAAGCGTCTGCAACCGCCAGCAAGGGCGGGAAGCTGGTGGGCGACGTGGTGTCCACCATGACGGGCATTTCCGGCAGTTCGAAGAAAATCGCCGATATCACCACCGTTATTAACAGCATTGCTTTCCAGACCAATATCCTGGCGCTTAACGCCGCCGTGGAAGCGGCGCGTGCCGGGGAACAAGGGCGCGGTTTTGCGGTGGTGGCCAGCGAAGTGCGTAATCTTGCCAGCCGCAGCGGCCAGGCGGCAAAAGAGATTGAAACGCTGATAGCTGATTCCGTCTCCCGGGTAGAGAAGGGTGCGGAGCTGGTCAGCCAGGCGGGGGTGACCATGGCGGACATCGTGGAAGCGGTGGCCCAGGTGACCGCGATTATGGAACAGATAGCCTCTGCGACTGACGAACAAAGCAAAGGGATCTCGCAGGTGGGCGCGGCCATCACCCAGATGGATAGCGTAACGCAGCATAACGCGGCGCTGGTGGAACAAGTCTCTGCGGCGGCGGCGAGCCTGGAACGGCAGACTGCCGATCTTCAACAATCTGTTGAGCATTTCCGGCTGGTTGAACGTGCGCTTGCTGCTCAGGAGAAGAAGCCGACGACTAAACCCACATCCAAACCAACAACGCGACCGCCTGCCAGTCAGGAAGAGTGGGTGACGTTTTAATCCACGGTAGATGTGAAAAAGGAATAGAGCATCACCTCTCTTCGTTATATATTAAATTATATAGCGATGAGGGGTGGCGATGAATCATTTTGGAAAAGGATTAATGGCCGGTCTTTCCGCCAGCCAGGCAGCCAGCGCGCAGCATGCTGCGCGTTTTTGTCATGACTATAAACGTGGATTTGTATTGGGTTACACGTATCGTCTTTACGAAAATACCGGTGACAGGCTACTCAGCGCCTGGGAGGCAGGTTTGCTCACCCGCCGCTATGCGCTGGATAAAGACGCGGTGATCGATTTCTTTACGGAAACCCAGACGAGTTCATCACGACGCTTTTTCATGGCGGGCTATCGTCTGGGAGGGCAGACGGTTAGCGTGACGGACGCAGGCGAGCCATAAAATACGCGTCGATGTAGTCGCCATCGCGCAGACCGTACCGTTTTCCGGTGCCTTCAATGTCGAATCCCAGTTTCTGGTAGAGCGCGATTGCCGGCGCATTATCAACAAACACCGTCAGTTCGATGCGCTCGATACGCAGCCAGTTGTCGCACATGGCGATCATTTCGCGCAGCAAGGCGGTGGCGATGCCCTGATTATGGCGTGCGGCGTCAACGCAGAGACCAAAACTGGCGACATGACTGCGGCGTGGGCGCGTTTCGGCAGCAATCATCAAATGCCCGACGACCTGGTCCTCCACAATAGCGACCAGGTGATACTGGCCCGGCGATTTTTGACTCATCCGTTCCTGCCACATTGCCCGTGAAGGGTGGGGAACCTGTAGCGTGTTGTAATACACCTCTGGCTGAGTAAACAGGCGATGCACTGCTTCCGTATCTCCCGGCTCTGCGTGCCGTATGACAATCCCGCTCATCCCTTTTTCCTCAATTAGTTACAAAACCCCTTAAACATCATTGACTTTTTAATCACCGTCAATCTGATTTTTTTGCAAAAAAAGCTGGACACATGCGAATGATAATGATTATTATTGCCATGCGTTCAGGGAGACCTCTACGGTGTAAACCTGAAAGCACGACATTGCTCACATTGCTTCCAGTATTTCTTAGCCAGCCTCGTGCTGGCTTTTTTTTTGCCTGAATTTAGCCCCAACAACTCATTCACATTTTTTGAACAGAGGCGTCAATTTTGGCCCTCTATCATCCCCGACGCTTCCGGTCCACACTACTTCCATCGCAAACGAACTGGGGACACACAATGATTTATTTACGCAAAGCAGCAGAGCGCGGTCATGCAAATCACGGCTGGTTAGACTCATGGCACACCTTCTCATTTGCCAACTATTACGATCCCAATTTTATGGGCTTTTCTGCACTGCGCGTCATTAACGACGACGTGATTGATGCAGGACAGGGCTTCGGCACCCATCCCCATAAAGACATGGAGATCCTGACGTATGTGCTGGAAGGCGCGGTTGAGCACCAGGACAGCATGGGCAATAAAGAGCAGGTGCCTGCGGGCGAATTCCAGATCATGAGCGCCGGGACCGGGGTGCGTCACTCTGAGTACAACCCCAGCGAAACCGAACGCCTGCGGTTGTATCAAATCTGGATCATCCCGGAAAAAAATGGCATTGAGCCACGCTACGAGCAGCGCCGTTTTGATGCCGCTCATGGTCGCCAACTGGTGCTGTCGCCGGATGCCCGCGACGGGTCGCTGAAAGTGAATCAGGATATGGAACTGTCGCGCTGGGCGCTGTTGAAAGATGAACAGGCGGTATACCCGATAGCGGCGGATCGCAACGTCTGGATCCAGGTCGTGAAAGGGAATGTGTCGATTAACGGCATCAAAGCCACCACCAGCGACGGTCTGGCCATTCGCGATGAGCAAGCGCTCTCTATCCATGCGGATAGCGACAGCGAAATCCTGCTGTTCGATCTGCCGCCGGTCTAATCCCGCCAACCCTGCGCATCGCTAAAACGATGCGCATTCGTCAAAAACTGAAGCTTTTTCGCGGGTTTCTCTGTTACAGGGGAAGCCCGGGCGTCGTCCATGATAAACTGGCTAAAGAGATTAACTTTGCGCCTTCGAGACGATGAAAAAGAAAAGACCGGTACTACAGGATGTGGCTGATCGCGTAGGCGTGACGAAAATGACCGTCAGCCGTTTCTTGCGTAATCCCGAGCAAGTATCAGAGGCGCTGCGCGGCAAAATCGCGGCGGCGCTGGATGAGCTGGGTTATATTCCCAACCGCGCGCCGGATATTCTTTCCAATGCCACCAGCCGCGCTATCGGCGTTCTGCTGCCGTCGCTCACCAACCAGGTGTTTGCGGAAGTATTGCGCGGGATTGAAAGCGTTATTGATGCCCATGGCTATCAAACTATGCTGGCGCACTACGGCTATAAACCCGAGCTGGAAGAAGAGCGTCTGGAGTCAATGCTCTCCTGGAATATTGACGGGCTGGTCCTGACTGAACGCACCCATACTCCGCGTACCCTGAAAATGATTGAAGTGGCCGGTATTCCGGTCGTCGAACTGATGGACAGCGTGTCGCCGTGTCTGGATATTGCTGTCGGCTTCAATAATTTTGAGGCGGCACGCCAGATGACCGCGGAAATCATCCTGCGCGGACATACGCATGTTGCGTATCTCGGCGCGCGTCTTGATGAACGAACCATCCAGAAACAGCGCGGCTACGAACAGGCGATGCGCGATGCGGGCCTGACGCCGTACAGCGTGATGGTTGAGCAATCCTCCTCTTACTCCACCGGGATAGAACTGTTGCGCCAGGCGCGGCGCGAATTCCCTCAACTTGACAGTATCTTCTGCACCAATGACGATTTAGCTATCGGCGCGGCGTTTGAATGCCAGCGCCTGGGGCTGCGTATCCCGGAAGACATGGCGATCGCGGGTTTTCACGGTCACGATATCGGCCAGGTGATGGAACCCCGGCTGGCGAGCGTGTTGACGCCGCGTGAGCGTATGGGTCGAATTGGCGCGGAACGCCTGTTGGCGCGTATCCGTGGTGAAATCGTGACGCCGAGAATGTTAGATTTAGGTTTCACCTTGTCACCGGGCGGATCAATTTAGTCCCGCCAA
>OKCK01000160.1_pt1 | contig 18867 bp, 12 predicted proteins | sample 1614961 | NCBI WGS metagenome assembly OKCK01 (sample SAMN04436984, study PRJEB24849) | human gut metagenome | biome: human gut; feature: NICU; material: stool | host: Homo sapiens | place: USA: Saint Louis, MO | collected 2010-07-31
GTGACATCATGCCCGCTGATGTTGTGGATATTTATCGCGCCCGTCCCTGGCCGTTAGGTGACAAACATGAGCAGCATGAACAGCACACCGACTGGCGTTTTTTGGGTGAGGTCTGAGGATATGTGTAAGAGCGACGGCATCCTGTTAATAACATCTCTGTACGGTTAATACCCTGAAGGAAAAGGATTTATGCGCCGACTGTTATTGCTGTCCTGCCTGATACAGGCAGCGTGCGACGGGGGCAGTGCCCCGGCCACGGTAAACAGGGATTTTGCCATGAACCCGCTTTCTGATATCAACACCCGCCTGGCCTTTACCTGTAAACATGAAACTATCCCCGCCCCGTCGGCGGAGACCGATATGCTGTTCAGGTATGCCCGCTGGCTGCAGGTGAATAACAGGCTTAAAGAAGACAGGGCCGTGGACGCCCAAACCGAAAGGCTGTACCGCATAGCGGCGGCTAACGGGCACTACAGAGCCAACATTAACCTGCAGAACGGGGCCATGCGCGGTCAGTTCAGTCTTACCGGCGCAGAGCACCTGCGGATGAGTCAGCAACTGATTGATGCCGGTGTGGCGACCGGGTACTACTTTGTGGCCATATTTCTGAAAAACGGAGCGGCAGGTCTGCAGCAGGACACGGACATGGCGTTGCGCTATTACCGCAAGGCGGCTGATGAGGGCAGTGCTCAGGCACAGGCGTATATTGGCGACAAACTGGCGCCGGTCGGTATGGCTCCGGATATTTCCCGACAAATGTTCCGTTGTGCCGCTGAGCAGGACGAGGGAGAGGCAGCGAAGGCCTTAGGGATTGACCTGAAGAATCGAAGCCAACATCAGGAAGCTCTTGAAGCATTTCAGTTAGGTGTGGCTGCGGGTGATGAGATTTCTGCCTACGCGCTTGAGAAGGGATTTGGAGGTCCGAAACCGACAGATACACTTTACTATCTGGGGCAACCAAAAGATCCTGAGCGTGCCAGTCGGTACAAAAAAATCGGCGACATCCTGAGCCGTTATTCCTACCGCTCTCCCTCAGTCCCGGAAATCAACGATATCGTTCCGTTACCGCCTGCACCGTTACCCGCCTGGGATGGCAAACTGAAATGGGTGGAGACCTATAACGCTAATACCGAGCCGCCAAAACCTGGCGAGGCACTGATAGTGGAGCTGGCAAAAGCAAAACAGCTTAACCCCGCGACCGGCAGACCGCTGCCGTCCTCACCGGACTTTGATAAAAACGCCGCCATCGTTCTGCTGTGTAAAACCGGCGAGCCCTGCCCGAAAAGCGGCTACTGGCAGGTTGCCCGGCCACCCCGTGAAGGGGTGAGCCGGAATGCCATTGTGATGTTTAAAGAGGGTGACATCATGCCCGCTGATGTTGTGGATATTTATCGCGCCCGTCCCTGGCCGTTTGGCGATAAACATGAGCAGCATGAACAGCACGCCGACTGGCGTTTTTTGGGTGAGGTCTGAGGACGTGTATAAGGGTAATTGCAACCAGAGGATTAATTACAGGATTTCACTGCCTTTACAGGTTACGCCCCTTTTATTAAAAGAAGCATAATGGATTAGCGTAATTTTATACTTTTCAATTAATGTGGAATATTTGGTTTGATTTTTTATAAGGTTTTTAATTCATTTTTCGCAGCTATGTAACAGTTGCCTGAGAATTAAAATAGCTTTACTTATTTTAAAATAAATCAAACTCAACTCTTTACTGAGTTATGAGTATATATCAATAGCCAAAATAACATCATGGAGTGATTGTCGTGAGTCTGAACAGTTTTGTCAGTAATAAAGTTGAAAGTATTACCGGCACCACCCTGAATCGTTACCACCTGGATATTCCATCCTGTCCGTCACCGCTGGACGTTGAAGAACTCACTGGCAGGGAAGCATTAAGCCAGACCTGTTATTACACCATTACGTTCACCAGCACGGATAAAAATATTGATACCTCTACTGTATTGCGTAAACCCGCCACGCTGACAATGGGGCTCGGTATTTTACAGGCCCTGACAGATAAGAAAGTCGTTCACGGTGTGATTACCGATTTTCACCGAATATCCGGCTCGGCAGACCAGGCAAAATACCGGATTACGCTGGAGCCTTTTCTTAAATTACTGGACAGACAGCACCACAGCCACCGCTTTTTCGTCAATAAATCCGTTCCGGAGGTGGTGGAGCAGGTATTGCAGGAGCATGGCCTGCACGGCTGGGAGTATGAATTCAACCTGAAGCAGAGCTACCCGAAACGCGAGCAGATAAACCAGTACCAGGAGAGTGACCTGGCGTTTATTCAGCGCCTGCTGTCCGAAGTGGGAATATTCTATTTCTTCACCTTGCAGGAAGAGGCGCAGACGGAAGTGGTTCACTTTGCCGATGCACAGCGGGCGCTGATGTTTGGCAAAACGTTGCCAGTAAACAGTCCGTCCGGAATGAGCGACAGCGGCGCGGAATCCATATGGGGACTAAACGTTGCCCATAACGTGGTGGAAGCGAACGTTACGACCAAAGATTACAACCACCGCGATGCGCAGAGCGTGCTCCAGTCCGCCCCGGCTGATATGACGCGGGGAGACGGCGAGGGGATGATGTATGGCGAGGTATATAACTACCAACTGCGCCACCTTGAGCGCGGCGACAAGATTGATCCGCAGGCTGAAACCGCCAACTTTTATGCCCGCCTTGACCATGAACGTTATCTGGCAAACCAGACGCTCATAACTGGCACCAGTACAGCAGCATGGCTTGCTCCGGCTCAGGTACTGACTATAACCGACAGCCTGCCGCCAACCCTACCAGCGGTGCTACAGGGACCGGTTCTGATTGTCAGCACGCAGTTCACCGCCAGCCGAAAAGATGCGTTACACGTGGATATCATGGCGATTCCCTACAGCGAAACGCTGTGCTGGCGTCCGCCGCTGCTGCCGCGCCCGAAGGTGGCCGGTACCATGACGGCGCGGGTGACCAGCGCAAAGGCGAATGACATCTATGCCTGGCAGGATGCGTCCGGCCTGTACCGGGTGAAATTTGACGCTGACCGGGATGACAAGTCGCAGGGGCAGGAGAGCATGCCGGTACGCCTCGCCAAACCTTATGGCGGTGACGTGTACGGTTTCCACTTCCCGTTAATTCAGGGCACGGAAGTGGCGATAGCGTTTCATGAGGGCGACCCTGACCGTCCTTATATCGCCCATGCGCTGCATGACTCCCGCCATGTTGACCACGTAACGGAGAAGAACAGCACCCGCAACGTGATCCGCACGCCGACAAACAACAAGCTGCGGATGGAAGACAAGCGCGGCGAGGAGCATATCAAGCTCAGTACCGAGTACGGCGGGAAGACGCAGCTGAACCTGGGTCATAACGTGGATTCCGAACGGAAACGTCGTGGGGAAGGATTTGAGCTGCGTACTGACTCATGGGGAGCAATTCGTGGTGGTAAGGGGATATTTATTACAGCAGATGCCCGGCCATTAGCCAGTGGTTCGATGCTTGAAATGCAGGATATGCTGGACAGGCTAAAGCAAGCGGGTGATGAAATGGAGTCCCTGTCTTGTGATGCTCAGTCTGCCAAAGCTGATCCTGCCCAGGTTGAGCAACAGTTAGCATTTATGCGTGAGCAAATCGACCAACTTAAAGAGGCTGTTGCCGTACTCAGTGCGCCAAAAGGTGTTGCTATAAGTAGCGGAAAACATTTGCAACTGACGGCAAATCGCAATCTGATGATCAATGCCGGGGCTGATGCAGATATGGGGGTAATGAAGCGTCTTTTTATCGGTGTTGGAGAAGGGCTTAGTCTGTTTGTGCGCAAGATGGGTATGAAGCTTATCTCTAATCAGGGGCCAGTGACAATTCAGGCACAAAACGACCAACTGCAATTATTGGCCCGTAAAGATCTTGAGATCGTCAGTACTGACGATGAAATACACATTATTGCGAAGAAGAAAATCATTATAAACGCCGGAGGGAGTTATCTGACTCTCGATCCCTGTCGGATAGAACTCGGTACTAACGGTGATTTTGAAGTCAAAGCCGCCGATTTTATGTATAGCGGGCCGGCCAGCATGAAGGCCGATCATCCTGACTATCCTCCGCTCCAGTCCAATGTCCGGCAGTCTTTGAATCTGAAAATTATGCAATCTCCTAATGCACAGGGAAGTAGCTGGGCAGGAATGCCCTATACCCTTTATGCCGATGGCGCGCCATTGAAAAAAGGTGTGCTGGATGAAAAAGGACAGATAAAGATAGATCACCAGGTCGTGACGCAAAATTACAAACTGGAGATGGCTAACGGCGTCAGCTATCAGATTCCGGTCGTTGAAGCATACCGTAATCCTGAACAGGGTAAATTCGCTAATCGAGGATTTCACCACCATGCCTCTCAGGCTGCCGCTGAAATCAATTCCCCGTCCTCACATACTGAGCATCGTAATACTTACGCTGATTTGCTTGATGGCCAGATGGAGAAGGAAGAATGTTAGTGAGCAAGAAATACATTGTTACACCCATTGCCACCGTTGACACAAGTCAGTGCATGCTCACCTCTCCCTGGTTTGTTCAGAATACGGAATATCCGCCTTCACTGGCGACCTACAAGCCGCTGGTAAACGGTGAAGAGGCATTTGCTGCAGTGCATCACGCTATCGCGCATGCAAAGAAAACCGTAGACATCATCTGCTGGGGATTCCAGCCTTCTATGTACTTTATCCGCGATGGTCAGGAGCCTTGTATTGGCGAACTGCTTTGTAAGATAGCTGAAGGGAAAAAAAAAGTGCAGGTGCGCATTCTTGGTTGGGAAGCGCCTTTCAATACAGCTGGAGCGGCGGGGGAAGCTAACCTTCCAGGAAAAGGGTCTATTCCGGTAAAGGATCGGGCAGGACAAAGTGCGACAGAAAAGCAGTATGATTTTGATCGACAGTGGTTTTTTGAACATTCATATAGTGATGATCTACTGGAACTCAATGCAGTATTGAGCTCTGGATTAAAAAAAATGAATCATCTTACAAAAAATCCGTTGTTCGTTGGCCGCGGCTTTAATGAGAAAGAACGGGCCGAAATTGCCTGGCGCGCAAAATACAGGGCGCTCGACAAAGGGCTCAGTGCCAGTACGGTGGGGACAATGGCAGCTGCCCCCTCGCACCATCAAAAAACGGTGCTGGTTGACTATGAATTACCTGAACATGCCGTTGGTTTTGTGATGGGGCACAATATGCTGGACGAATACTGGGATACCGATGCGCATTCATCATTAAATCGGGTCAGTGGTCCGGCGCCATGGGGACCTGATGAAGGCGTGCGTGGTTTTCTTCCTCGGCAGGATATTTCCAGTCAGGTGACGGGGCCAATCCTTGAACATCTCCATGAAAATTTTGCTAAGGCGTGGTGTAAAGAAACGGGAGAGGATCTCATTTCATTACGTAATGCCAGATCGGTCGGGAAAATGCTCAAACCCCGAAAAGAATATGGTACCCCTTTAATTGCCCAGCTTTTGCGTACTCAGCCGCAGGAAAATAAACGCGATATTGAAAAAGTCTATCTGCAGGCGGTCAACAATGCGACGCAGTTTATCTATATTGAAAATCAGTATTTCCGCTGGCCACCTCTTGCGGAGGCCATCAAAAAAGCGGCGCTTGTCCAGATGGAAAAAGGGCGTACGCCAGGAAAGAACGGCTCGTTACATTTATTTGTCATTACCAACGTAACGGAAGGGGGAATTGGGGCAGGTACGGTAAATACCCAACGCATGCTCGAAAGCCTGGGACGTGCTGACACCATACCGGGGGTGACCAGAGCGCGAATGATTCAAAAAATCAGGAATGAAGCGCCGGGAAAATATGCTTCTGGTGCCTGGTCTCGTGACCCTGCAACTCAGGAGCGAATCAATGAAGGATTTATCCGTCAGCAGAAAGAATATGAAGCAAAACTCAAAAAAGCAGAAGAGTTAAAAGATAGTGATATTGAAATGGTGCCGGTGCCGGGCCTGAAAATACATATCTGCTCTTTGGTTGCCCTGGACTCTCCCCCACAAAACTGGATGCCGGTTTATGTTCATTCAAAACTGATGATTATTAATGATGTTTTTACCACTCACGGTTCGGCGAATATTAATACCCGCAGTATGCAAGTCGACAGTGAAATGAATATTGCACACGAGTGGAGCAGTGTGACCAAATCTTTGCGGAAACGCTTATGGGATTTGCATACGAATAAGTTGGGGGCACAGGATAATGCTTCTGATGCGTTTGATGAGTGGGGATATATTCTTAGCGAGAATAAAAAGCGCCAGCAAAATCACCGAGAACCTGTTGCCCCGGTGATTGAATTTCGTTACACGAAAAATGAATTAAAGGATCTTGACTAATGCGCCAGTTAATATTGTTTTGTCTGTTGCTGATGGCGTGTAGCCAGCATAGTGTACTGTCTGCTGAAAAGGATTTATCTGTGAGTTCACTTCCTGATATTAACGCCCGCCTGGCGTTTACCTGTAAACATGAAACCATCCCGGCGGCCTCTGCAGACACGGATATGCTGTTTAACTACGCCCGCTGGCTGCAGAAGAATAACCAGCTAAAACAGGACAAAGCTGTGGACGCGGAAACGGAGCGTCTGTACCGCATCGCGGCAGAAAACGGTCACTTTAAAGCCAGTATCAACCTGCAGAACGGGGCGCTGCGCGGGCAGTTTGCGCTGAGCAGCCATGAACGTCTGCGTCTGAGCCAGCGGCTTATCGATGCGAAAGTGGCGACCGGCTACTACTTTATCGCCATTTACCTTGAGCATGGTGCGGCGGGGCTGAAGCAGGATCCGGAACTGGCGTTGCGCTACTACCGCAAGGCAGCGGATGAAGGCAATCCCCAGGCCCAGGCGTATGTGGGTGATAAGCTGGCGCCGGTGGGAATGGCGCCGGATATTTCCCGCCAAATGCTCCGTTGTGCCGCTGAACAAGGTGATGGTAAAGCGGCAGGTGAGCTTGGTATTGATATGAAAATTAACAAGCGATATCAGGATGCACTTGAAGTTTTCCAGTTGGGTGTGGCAGCCGGAGACACTACCTCAGCTCTTGCTTTAAATCATGGATTTAACGGTCCCGAGCCGACAGACGAACTCTATTATCTGGCCCAGCAGGCAGATCCGGAGCGTGCCCGGCGTTATAAGGTTATCAGTAAGATACTGAGTAACTACTCCTATGCCAGCCCGGTGGTTACGGAAATCAACGATATCGTCCCGCTGCCGCCCGCCCCTTTGCCAGAGTGGGACGGCAGGCTGAAGTGGCTGGAAGAACGTGAGGCCAATATCCCGCCGCCCAAACCTGGCGAGGCACTGATAGTGGAGCTGGCGAAAGCAAAACAGCTGAACCCGGCGACGGGCAGGCCGCTGCCGTCCTCCCCGGACTTTGATAAAAACGCCGCCATCGTTCTGCTGTGTAAAACCGGTGAGCCGTGCCCGCAGAGCGGCTACTGGCAGATAGCGTGGCTGCCGAACACGGGCATCAGTAAGGAAGAAATCACTTACTTTAAAAAAGGCGACATTATGCCCACCGACAGGGTGGAGCGGGTACTCGCGCGTCCGTGGCCGCTGAAGGACAGGTGGGTACAGGAAGAGCAGCAGGTGGAGTGGCGTCTTGTGGGGGAGGCGTAGGTTTACTGACAGGGGATGCTAACTGAAGTTATGGAAAGGGAGCAAAGGGATGAAAGTAAAAATAGCGTGGGTGGTGCTTGTCAGTCTGTTGCTGACGGGCTGCGACCAGGACAGCGCACCGTTGCCTGATATTCATGTAAACAAGAATGCCTCCATGAACCCGCTGACCGATATAAACGTCCGCCTGGCATTTACCTGTCAACACCAGACTATTCCCGAGGCGTCAGCTGACACGAATATATTGTTTAACTATGCCCGCTGGATGCAAAAAAATAATCTTATTGACCGGGATAAAACAGTGGATACGGAAATTGCCCGGCTGTACCGTATTGCGGCGGAAAACGGGCACTATAAAGCCAGTATTAACCTGCAGAACGGCGCGCTGCGGGGGCGTTTTGCGCTGAGCAGTCATGAGCGTCTGCGCCTGAGTCAGCAACTGATTGATGCGAAGGTGGCAGCCGGGTACTACTTTATCGCCATCTATCTGGAGTACGGCGCGGCGGGACTGGCACAGGATCCGGAGATGGCGCTACGTTACTACCGCAAGGCGGCGGATGAGGGTAATCCCCAGGCGCAGGCTTATTTGGGCGAAAAACTATTTCCGGCAAAAATGGCTCCGCAGGTAGCCATGCAGATGCTCTCCTGTGCTGCTAAGCAGGGGGAGGGTAAGGCGGCAAAATCATTAGGAATAATGCTTGCTATCGATGAAAAATATCCGGAGGCGGTTGAGTCATTTCAGTTGGGCGTTGCAGCAGGAGATTCAGGCTCTGCCAGTTTTCTTGAACATGGATTTGCCGGGCCTGCACCAACAGACAGGCTGTACTATCTGGCACTGAAAAAAGACCCGGAGCGTGCCCGGCGTTATGAGCAAGTAGGCGAAGTGTTGGCGAAATACTCCTGGGCCCATCCCACGGTGCCGGAAATCAACGATATCGTGCCGTTACCCCCGGCGCCGCTGCCTGCCTGGAACGGTAAACTGAAGTGGCTGGAGGAATGGGAGGCCAATATCCCGCCGCCAAAACCTGGCGAGGCACTGATAGTGGAGCTGGCGAAAGCAAAACAGCTGAACCCGGCGACGGGCAGGCCGCTGCCGTCCTCCCCGGACTTTGATAAAAACGCCGCCATCGTTCTGCTGTGTAAAACCGGTGAGCCGTGCCCGCAGAGCGGCTACTGGCAGATAGCGTGGCTGCCGAACACGGGCATCAGTAAGGAAGAAATCACTTACTTTAAAAAAGGCGACATTATGCCCACCGACAGGGTGGAGCGGGTACTCGCGCGTCCGTGGCCGCTGAAGGACAGGTGGGTACAGGAAGAGCAGCAGGTGGAGTGGCGTCTTGTGGGGGAGGCGTAGGTTTACTGGCAGGGGATGCTAACTGAAGTTACGGAAAGGGAGCAAAGGGATGAAAGTAAAAATAGCGTGGGTGGTGTTTGTCAGTCTGTTGCTGACGGGCTGCGACCAGTACAGCGCACCGTTGTCTGATATTCATGCAAACAAGAATGCCTCCATGAACCCGCTGACCGACATTAACGCCCGCCTGGCGTTTACCTGCGTACATGAAACCATCCCGGCAGCTTCTACGGACACGGATATGCTGTTTAACTACGCCCGCTGGATGCAGAAGAACAATCTGCTGAAACAGGACAAAGCTGTGGACGCGGAAACGGAGCGTCTGTACCGCATCGCGGCAGAAAACGGTCACTTTAAAGCCAGTATCAACCTGCAGAACGGGGCGCTGCGCGGGCAGTTTGCGCTGAGCAGCCATGAACGTCTGCGTCTGAGCCAGCGGCTTATCGATGCGAAAGTGGCGACCGGCTACTACTTTATCGCCATTTACCTTGAGCATGGTGCGGCGGGGCTGAAGCAGGATCCGGAACTGGCGTTGCGCTACTACCGCAAGGCAGCGGATGAAGGCAATCCCCAGGCCCAGGCGTATGTGGGTGATAAGCTGGCGCCGGTGGGAATGGCACCGGATATTGCACGGCAGTTGCGTCGTTGTGCTGCGGAGCAGGGGGAAGGAAAAGCTGCGGTGATGCTGGGAATTAACTTACAGGGAAAAGGACATTATCAGGATGCCATTAAAGCTTTTCAGTTGGGTGTGGCTGCTGGTGACGGAAGTTCAGCAAGGTTTTTAGCGAATGGATTTAACGGTCCCGAACCGACAGACGAACTCTACTATCTGGCCCAGCAGGCAGAACCGGAGCGTGCCCGGCGTTATAAGGTTATCAGTAAGATACTGAGCAACTACTCCTATGCCAGCCCGGTGGTTCCGGAAATCAACGATATCGTCCCGCTGCCGCCCGCCCCTTTGCCAGAGTGGGGCGGCAGGCTGAAGTGGCTGGAGGAATGGGAGGCCAATATCCCGCCGCCAAAACCTGGCGAGGCACTGATAGTGGAGCTGGCGAAAGCAAAACAGCTGAACCCGGCGACGGGCAGGCCGCTGCCGTCCTCCCCGGACTTTGATAAAAACGCCGCCATCGTTCTGCTGTGTAAAACCGGTGAGCCGTGCCCGCAGAGCGGCTACTGGCAGATAGCGTGGCTGCCGAACACGGGCATCAGTAAGGAAGAAATCACTTACTTTAAAAAAGGCGACATTATGCCCACCGACAGGGTGGAGCGGGTACTCGCGCGTCCGTGGCCGCTGAAGGACAGGTGGGTACAGGAAGAGCAGCAGGTAAGTGGCGGCTGATGGGTGAGGTATAAATCTATTGGCCTGATATAAATACTCCCGGGTCATTGAACGGGAGGGCCGGAATAAAATGGATATTTATACTGGAGAAGAATTTAGATAATGAAAACATTATTAGGTATTGTGCTTTTTATTTTCTCAGCCATTGCATTAACCATTATCTAATTTTTTGTTTATGTATATTTTAACGGACCAATAAAAGAACTCCACTGATGAATTTCAGGGGAATAGGGCGAGGTTAGATAAAAATGAAAGGTATTATTCGCGTTGGTGATAAAAATACTGGCGGGGGTGCCGTATTAAGCGGTTCCACACATATGACATTCTGTAGTATCAGCGTGGCACGGCTAGGGGACCCTGTCAGCTGCCCAATAGAAGGCCATAACCCGACGGTTATTGCTGAAGGACATCCAACCTTCAAAGACAATGGTGTACCTGTTGCATTCCACGGTCACCGCTGTGCCTGTGGATGTACACTCATTTCAAGCCTGCCACAGGCAGCTGTGAGTTAACTATGGCAGTAAATTTAAAGTTAATTCAGGCGCCAGCCATCAAACCTCAACCTCCGGTCTGGTGGATGTGGTTACTGTTGTTGGTTGTTATGTTGCTGGCAGGCACAGTGGGGACGATTCTGAACAGTACGGCAAAGCCGCAGATCAATGCGAATGCATTCTGGGAAACTGCGTTGGGACTTCCTGCATTGTTTTGGCTTGTCCTGCTGATAGTACGTAGTACCTGGTATAAGGGACAACTGGCAATTGCCCGGAGCAGGGATAATGAACGTGAAAAAAGACTTCGTCGTGAAATCCTGCGTGGTCGCCGTTTTTTGCATGTTCTGGGTATTAGTCTGCACACTGGGTTGCGTGAACATGCTGATACCGATGGTCAGAGACAACGGAACGCCCTACTAAAAAAAACACAAATCCTTAAAACCCAGCCTTCCTGGAAAAGCCAGGAAGGGATAAGACACAGTCGCCTGGTCAGATCTGAAGGGGAGACGGCAGAACAAACGCTGACGCGGGTTCTGAATAAAACTCTTGAAGAACTCAGTACCGCGCTGGCTTCAGTCCCTGCCGATGTACCACTTTCATTATTGATGGAAAGTAACACCAGCCTGCAACAACGCGAAACAGACGCAATCTGGCAGAAATGCTGGGCTGAAAGCCATATCCGACAACCTGTCACGCGTATTGAGGGCTTTGGTCTGGACGTTGTGGATCAGTGGCTGGATTACCGTAGTACTGAGCGTGCAATGCTGTTGGTCGTGGCAATACAGATCGTGCCCGATCAGCCAGAGGGAACGGCTGAAAGCGTTGTTGGCTTATTACTTGGCAATCCGACTTTGGACATACCTTTATTGCCACTTGCTTACCTGCATCGCCCTGAGCAGGCGCATCTGACAGGCGCTGATGATTTGCAGTATGCCATGCAACAGGCCCTCAGTTGGGGGGAGCTGGCGTCTGACGATCTAAAAAGCGGCTGGTCGGTAGGTATTAAGCCCGAGTGGTATATGGCAATTGCGACAGGATTACTGGCATTAAAAAGCCCGATCAATCCCGGTCAGGATCTGCGCGATTTGAACACTACCCTGGGATATGCAGGCCCGGCTGCACCTTGGGTGGCTATTGCCAGCGCTACGCAGGGTTGCAGTGATGGGGCGGCCCAATTGATTGTAAGTGGTGATAATTGTGTGGATACGCCACTTTGGGTGACAGTGATGAAACCCGCAAAGGAATAGCAGGGAACGGTTTTTCAGTTGCCGCTCCAGTAAAACGGATAAGGCACAATAAAAACGGGCCGGAGAATTGAATCAACATTAGCAGAACAGGGAAAAAGGATGATTGCATCGGGTAGTACTGAGCACTGGAGCAGCCGCTTCTGGTTTATCGTACTGGTACTGGCTGGCATTGCCTGGGGGATTTATCATTTTGGTGACAGGATTGGTCTGACAAGCTTTCAGGCAAAGTTCTGTGCTTTCACAGGATTGTGTATTGTTGTGTTTCTGTTGCGTTATGGGGGACTGATAGTTCAGTTCTTCTGGCTCAGGTACAAAAACAAAGATACAGACACCCGCACTTCATCATCTCAAAAATCTCCGCAGGGACAACTTACGACACATCTGGCGATACTGACCACATTGAAGCAGGCGCTTCGCGATAAGTATGGGCGTTTTTGGCGGCGTAAGGTCACCATTCTGATGCTGTCAGGCAGCATTACTGATGTGGAACATCTTGCACCAGGTCTGAGTAGTCAGTACTGGCTGGAAGATCAGGGAACAGTATTGCTTTGGGGGGAAGATATTAACAATCCGGCAGACAGCGACTGGTTTAAGGCAGTCCGCAAATTATGTTCTTGCCCGGTGGATGCGTTGGTTTGGGTGACATCCATTTTTGATAAGTTTGCGATACTTAACGAGCCGGTAAATGACAGCATATTATCATCTGATGAAATGGGCAGTCTTTCGAATCGGCTTGTTATCCGGTATGAGCACACAGGCTGGCGGTTACCCTTGTATATCTGGTCTGTGCATCCGGGGAGCTGGCAAAAGGGGAAAACAACCCAGCCAGTGGGCTGCTGCCTGTTGCCGGAACGTGCGAAGCCCGCTGATATTAATGCACAATTAGAAAATCTGGCCGGACAACTGACGCTCCCGGGTATACAGCAAATTTGTCTTAATCCAGAATTCACATTTTTGTTGGATCTGAAACGGCTACTTTCAGTATCCGCAGAAAAAATATGTGCTTCTGTTTCTACACTTCTGAATAAATACCATTCGTTGTCTCTGGCCGGGCTTCTGTTCAGTCCCTCGTCTCCGGATGGAGCCCACCGTGTAAAACATCATTGGGGAAAAGATGAACGCTGGGATGTATTGCTGAACTCCCTCGTAACATTGCCTGCCGGGTTAAAAGCACATAAAACGGGATTCTCATGGATAAAAGCCCTGGTCGCTGCCGCTGCCACACTGATGCTACTCTGGGGCGCGATGATGGCAATCTCCTTCACCGCCAACCGCAGCCTTCTGGCGACGGCACAGCAGCAGGTGCAACTCGTATCTGCTGAGAAGCAATCCCTGGCGACACGTCTGCATGCACTCTCAGAATTACAGAAAACCCTTTCCCGTCTTCAGTACCAGACTGAACACGGCGCGCCGTGGTACAGCCGTTTCGGCCTGAACCAGAATGATGACCTGCTGGCGGCGCTGCTGCCGCGTTATGGCGAAAACGCGATACCGCTGCTGCGTGATGCTGCCGCCGTTCATCTTCAGCAGCAACTGAATGCGTATGTACAGCTTCCGCCGGACAGTCCGCTGCGCGAGAAAATGACCAAAACGGCCTGGGAACAGTTGAAGCTGTACCTGATGCTGGCCCGTCCGGAACGAATGGATGCGGCCTGGTTCTCCGGGGCACTGATGCAGGACTGGCCGCAGCGTCCCGGTGTGAAAGATGGTATTTGGCAGGGGAGTGGTGCCTCACTGCTGCGTTTTTACGGAGAGAGTCTCGCAACCCATCCGGCCTGGCGACTGCATCCTGATGACGGGTTGATAAGCCAGGTGCGCACCCTGCTGATTCGTCAGATGGGAATGCGCAACAGCGAATCCACGCTGTACCAGAAGATGCTCGCGCAGGTGGCGAACCAGTATGCCGACCTGCACCTGGCTGACATGACCGGCGATACGGACGCGTCGCGCCTGTTCACGACGGATGAAGTGGTGCCGGGGATGTTCACCCGCCAGGCGTGGGAGCAGGCCGTCCAGCCCGCCATAGAAAAGGTGGTCACCGGGCGCCGTGACGAAATGGACTGGGTGCTGAGCGACAGCAGGCAGCCTGTCACGCAGCAGACTTCTCCGGAAGCGCTAAAAGCGCGTCTGACGGAACGCTACTTTGCTGACTTCGGCGGCGTCTGGCTCGACTTTCTCAACAGCCTGCGGCTTCAGCCGGCAGCCACGCTGTCGGACGCCATTGACCAGTTGACCCTGATGGCAGATGTCCGCCAGTCGCCGCTGGTGGCGCTGATGAACACGTTGAGCGTACAGGGACGCACCGGGCAGACCGGCGACGCTTTGTCGGATTCGCTGGTGAAGTCGGCGAAGAACCTGTTTAACCGCGATGAACAGGCTGTCATTGACCAGCAGAGCGGCGCGCACGGCCCCCTGGATGCAACCTTTGGTCCGGTACTGGCGCTGCTGGGCAATCAAACGAAAGGGGCGGGAAATAGTGACCTCAGCCTGCAGACCTTCCTGACTCGTGTTACCCAGGTACGCCTGCGCCTTCAGCAGGTTACCAATGCCACGGACCCACAGGCGATGACCCAGGCGCTGGCGCAGACGGTCTTCCAGGGGAAAGCGGTGGATTTAACGGAAACCCGGGACTACGGAAGCCTGGTGGCAGCGGGGCTGGGTCAGGAATGGAGCGGTTTCGGGCAAACGGTGTTTGTTCGCCCGATGGAGCAGGCCTGGCAGCAGGTACTCACGCCCGCAGCCGAAAGCCTCAATGCCCAGTGGCGCAGCGCGGTGGTGGACGACTGGAACAACGCCTTTGGCGGGCGTTATCCGTTTAAGGACGTCAGCAGTGAAGTGTCTTTGCCGCTGCTGGGGAAATACCTGAACGGTGATTCCGGGCGCATTACCCGCTTTTTACAGACTCGTCTCAGTGGCGTGCTTCATAAAGAGGGAAGTCGCTGGACGGCAGACAGCATCAATGCGCAGGGGCTGACCTTCAACCCCGCGTTTCTTAAGGCCATGAACACCCTTAGCCATCTCTCGGACGTGGTGTTTACCCGTGGTGAGGCAGGGCTGCATTTTGAGCTGCGCCCCGGCACGGAAGACGGCGTGATGCAGACGGACCTGGTGATAGACAGCCAGAAGTTGACGTACATGAACCAGATGCCCGTCTGGAAGCGTTTTAGCTGGCCGGCGGACACCGAAGCACCGGGGGCGGCCCTGAGCTGGATAAGCACAAAAGCGGGTACCCGCCAGTATGCGGACATGTCCGGGGCGTGGGGTTGGATACGGCTGCTGGACAAGGCCACGGTTAGCGCCTATCCCGGCACGGGCAGTAGCTGGAGTTTGAGCTGGAAGGCTCAGGACGGTAAAGCGCTGCACTATACGCTGCGCACCGAAGCCGGAGAGGGCCCGCTGGCGCTGCTGAAGCTGCGAAACTTTACCCTGCCGGCGCAGATATTCAGCGTGGATCCCGCCATGCTGAACGGAAATAAATCAACAGACGGGGAATATGGCGATGACCACATTTCATCCGGCGCAGAGGGTGCCGAATGAGAACAGTCGTCAGCATCCCGGCGGGTTTACCCGTGCGGACAGGTTCCGAAAGACTGACCCGGACCCACCGTGATGCTTTATGACCCTTCGGCCATGCCTGGCTGAGATTACCTGCTTATGCCATCGGTCCCGGAAACGGGACCGCTTTCACGCGCGGTGCTGAAGCCTTTCACCCCGCCTGGCATGTTAATTCTGCTGGCAGCCCGGCAATCAGGCAGCCTGGCGCACGGGCAAAATCCTCATTCGACGATGATGACGCACCTGCCGGTTGCTGGAACGGCAGGGGAGGCCGGCATTTCGCTACGAACTGAACCGAAAAAGCCGCTGCGTGAGGCTAACGCTTTTTTAACCCCCGCAGGTTGAAGCTATCGGGACGGGCGTACGCCGTGCTTTGTGGCTGAACTTTATTCTGCAATACCCAGGAAACTCAATGGAAGACTTAACCCTGCGTTATTTTGATGCCGAAATGCGTTATCTGCGCGAGGCGGCAAAAGAATTTGCGCAAACTCACCCCGACCGCGCGGCGATGCTTGATCTCGACAAAGCAGGTACGCCAGATCCGTATGTTGAACGCCTGTTTGAAGGCTTCGCATTTTCCGTCGGCCGCCTGCGCGAAAAGATTGACGACGACCTGCCGGAGCTGACGGAAGGACTGGTCAGCATGCTGTGGCCGCATTATCTGCGAACCATCCCGTCGCTGTCAGTGGTCGCCCTAACGCCGGACCTGCCAGCGATGAAAATGGCTGAGGTCATTTCCGCCGGGCTGGAAATCAGCTCCCGTCCCGTGGGGCCGAAAAACACCGTCTGCCGCTACCGCACCACCCGGGACGTGACGCTGAATCCGATTGCGGTATCGGCTGTCACCATGACTACGGAGCCGGATGGGCGCTCAGCCCTGCGCATCCGTTTTGCCTGCAGCCCGCAGGCAGACTGGCAGCAGGCCGACCTGATGCGGCTACCGCTGTATCTGGGAGAAGATACCGTGACGGGCAGCGCTCTGCACCTGTGGCTGACGAAGCGCCAGGCGGCAATGTACATCCGGCTGCCGGGACAGGAAGACCGGATAAGGCTGGACGGTTACTTTTCACCGGGCGGTTTTGGTGAACAGGACCGGCTGTGGCCAAAGGGCGACAGTGCGTTCAGCGGCTGGCAACTGCTGCTGGAGTATTTTACCTTTCGCGAGAAGTTTATGTTCGTGCACCTCAACGGCCTGGAGAACATCACGCTCCCGGCGGGCATCAGCCATTTTGATATTGAGGTGGTGTTCAGCCAGATGTGGCAAAGCGATCTGCCGGTAACGGACGGCGCCCTGCGCCTGCACTGCGTCCCGGTCATTAACCTCTTTACGCTTGAGGCTGATCCGCTGACTATCAACGGGCTGGAGAGCGAGTACCTGCTGCGTCCTAAACGCCTTCAGGACGGGCACACGGAGATTTACTCCGTCGACAGCGTGACCGGCTCCGGGCGAACCGGGGATGCGCGTTACGTGCCGTTCACCAGCTTTCGCCACCGGGGCGGGATGATGCGCCGCCACGCACCGGAGCGGTACTACCACACCCGTGTGAAGCGGGGCGTCACCGGGATGCACGACACATGGCTCATTCTTGGCGGTCAGCAGTGGGAGGCTGACCGGGTGTTGGCGCGGGAGACCGTATCGCTGCGTATCACCGGGACCAATGGCCAGTTGCCGCGCCGGGCGCTACAGAGCACGTTGCTTGACCGCTGCGAACAGGTTAGCGAAACGCCGTTCACGGTCCGTAATCTCTGCAAACCGACATTGCCTGCCTACCCGCCGTCAGAGGACCGTTTCCACTGGCGGGTCATGAGCCATCTGAGTACCCGATTTCTGAATATGATGAGTAGTGCAGAAGTGCTGCGCGGCACGCTGTCGCTCTACAACTGGCTTGATAATGAACTCAATAACCGTCGTCTGGACGCTGTTCTTGACGTCAGGCATCACCGTATTCAGCGCTTTGAGGATGGTTACCTGCTTCGCGGTCTTGACGTTGAGGTCACACTCGACAGTAGCGGTTTTACCGGCGAAGGGGATCTGCATTTGTTTGGCGAAATGCTTAATCGCTTTTTTGCACTCTATGCCGACATGAATCAGTTTAACCAGCTTACGCTCATTGTTCAGCCAGAAGGGAAATGTATCCGGTGGAAAGAGAATCACAATCCGCGCCTGCCCGGCTGATGGCACAGGTACGGCAGCACCTGCCGTACATGAATTTTTACCGCTTCTGCCAACTGCTTGAGCAGAGCCAGACGGATGCGCCGGTTCCCGGCAGCGGCTGGCTCGTACGCCAGGAGCCGGTGCGGTTTAGGCCCCATCCCGGGATGGGGTTCCCGTCCAGTGAAATCCGGGGCATAGAAGATCCGGAACCTGAACATTCGCATCTCCGGCCGACGGTGCGCGTCAATTTTATGGGGCTGTATGGCGTCGAATCGCCGCTGCCGACGCACTACATCGATGATATTGCCCAGCAGCGGGATGGGTATGAAGCCACCCGCGATTTTCTGGATATCTTCAATCACCGACTGATAACCGAGTATTACCGCATCTGGCGCAAATATTCGTATCCGGCGACTTATCAGGCGGGAGGGGCGGATAACACGTCGCAGTATCTGCTCGGGCTGGCTGGCCTGGGCATCCGGGGATGTGCGGCAACGGCAGGAACGCCGCTGTCGCGCTTTCTGGCAGTGCTCCCTGCGCTACTGCTGCCGGGGCGGACAGCGGAGGGGATGGCCTCGCTGGTGACATTGCTGGCACCCGATACCCATGCAACGGTGTATCACCATGACCGGTGTCGGGTTCCGCTGGCACAGCGGGTTACCATGAACACCCGGCAGCCGGTCAGCCTGAAACACCGTCCCGTCATGGGCAATTACGGGACGGATGTTAACGGCCAGGTACTGTTGCGGCTGACCACGACAAATCCTGACGACGTGCGTGGCTGGCTGCCTGGCGGCGAACTGCATCAGGACCTGATGGCGCTCCTGCATGTTTATCTGGGCTCGCACCTGGATGTGCGGTTACAGCTGTGCGTGGCCCGGCATCTGCTGCCGAATGCGCGGCTGGAATGCAGCACAAGCCGTGCCGCACGACTGGGGCAAACTGCGGTCATGAAGCTGCTGGAGACGCGGCAAAAAAGAGACGACATTTTGACCATTCACCTGGGGCGCTGGCAGTGCATCCGGGAAAATATTCACCGAAGGGAGAGCGATGAAGATGGCGATTACCGCTGGTAATACTTCCGCCAC
>OKCK01000164.1_pt1 | contig 17632 bp, 15 predicted proteins | sample 1614961 | NCBI WGS metagenome assembly OKCK01 (sample SAMN04436984, study PRJEB24849) | human gut metagenome | biome: human gut; feature: NICU; material: stool | host: Homo sapiens | place: USA: Saint Louis, MO | collected 2010-07-31
GCGTACACCCCGTATCAGCCGGAAGTGTCTCAGGGGCGTCTCGAAGCGCTGCTGAATTTCCAGCAGGTGACTATCGACCTGACGGGTATGGATATCGCCTCGGCTTCCCTGCTGGACGAAGCGACCGCGGCGGCGGAAGCGATGGCGATGGCCAAACGCGTCAGCAAACTGAAGAACGCAAACCGCTTCTTCGTGGCGGCTGACGTGCATCCGCAAACCCTCGACGTGGTACGTACCCGTGCGGAAACCTTTGGTTTTGACGTTATCGTCGATGACGCGCAAAAAGTGCTCGACCATCAGGACGTGTTCGGTGTGCTGTTACAACAGGTGGGCACCACCGGCGAAGTTCATGATTACACCGCGCTGATCGCCGAGCTGAAATCGCGCAAAGTGGTCGTCAGCGTCGCAGCCGATCTTATGGCGCTGGTGATGCTGACCGCGCCGGGGCACCAGGGGGCCGATATCGTGTTCGGTTCTGCCCAGCGCTTCGGCGTACCGATGGGCTACGGCGGCCCGCACGCGGCCTTCTTCGGCGCGCGCGATGAGCATAAACGCTCAATGCCTGGCCGTATTATCGGCGTCTCCAAAGACGCGGCGGGCAACACGGCGCTGCGTATGGCGATGCAAACCCGCGAGCAGCATATCCGCCGTGAAAAAGCCAACTCCAACATCTGTACCTCTCAGGTACTGCTGGCAAACATCGCCAGCCTGTATGCCGTTTATCATGGCCCGAAAGGCCTGAAGCGTATCGCTGATCGCATCCACCGTATGACCGATATTCTGGCGGCAGGCCTACAGCAAAAAGGCCTGAAACTGCGCCACAGTAGCTGGTTCGATACCCTGTGCGTGGAAATCGCCGATAAAGCGGCTGTGTTGTCCCGCGCTGAAGCCAGCGAAATTAACCTGCGCAGCGACGTGCTGAATGCTGTGGGCATCACGCTGGATGAAACCACCACCCGTCAGGATCTGCTTAACCTGTTTAGCGTGCTGCTGGGCGATGACCACGGGCTGGATATCAGCGAACTGGATAAAGACGTGGCGCATGACAGCCGTTCGATCCCGGACGCGATGCTGCGCCAGGATGCGATCCTCACGCACCCGGTATTTAATCGCTATCACAGCGAAACCGAAATGATGCGTTATATGCATTCGCTGGAGCGCAAAGATTTGGCGTTAAACCAGGCGATGATCCCGCTCGGTTCCTGCACCATGAAGCTCAATGCGGCGGCGGAAATGATCCCTATTACCTGGCCGGAGTTTGCTGAGCTTCATCCGTTCTGCCCGGTGGATCAGGCGGAAGGGTATCATCAGATGATCGCCCAGCTCTCCGAATGGCTGGTTAAGCTGACCGGCTACGATGCGCTGTGTATGCAACCAAACTCCGGCGCGCAGGGCGAATACGCCGGGCTGCTGGCGATCCGTCACTATCACGAGAGCCGCAACGAAGGCCATCGCGATATCTGCCTGATCCCGGCGTCTGCTCACGGCACTAACCCGGCCTCTGCGCAAATGGCAGGGATGCAGGTTGTCGTCGTGGCATGCGACAAGCAGGGCAACATCGATCTTGCCGATCTGCGCGTCAAAGCCGAACAGGCGGGCGATCGTCTGTCGTGCATCATGGTGACCTATCCGTCCACCCACGGCGTATACGAAGAAACTATCCGCGAAGTGTGCAACGTGGTGCATCAGTTTGGCGGCCAGGTTTACCTCGACGGTGCGAATATGAATGCCCAGGTGGGCATCACCACGCCGGGTTATATCGGCGCGGATGTGTCGCACCTCAACCTGCATAAAACCTTCTGTATTCCACACGGCGGCGGCGGTCCGGGCATGGGGCCGATTGGCGTGAAAGCGCACCTGGCACCGTTTGTACCGGGCCACAGCGTGGTGCAGATTGAAGGTATGCTGACCCGTCAGGGCGCGGTTTCTGCCGCACCGTTCGGCAGCGCGTCGATTCTGCCAATCAGCTGGATGTATATCCGCATGATGGGCGCGCAGGGGCTTAAACGCGCCAGCCAGATGGCGATCCTCAACGCCAACTACATCGCCACCCGTCTGAAAAGCGCCTTCCCGGTGCTGTATACCGGACGCGATGGTCGCGTGGCGCACGAGTGCATTCTCGATATTCGTCCGCTAAAAGAGCAGACCGGGATTAGCGAGCTGGATATCGCCAAGCGCCTGATCGACTTTGGCTTCCATGCCCCAACCATGTCTTTCCCGGTTGCCGGAACCCTGATGGTTGAGCCGACCGAATCGGAAAGCAAACTGGAGCTGGACCGCTTTATCGACGCCATGTTAAGCATCCGCGAAGAGATCGATCGCGTCGCCAGTGGCGAGTGGTCGCTGGACGATAACCCGCTGGTTAACGCGCCGCACACCCAGACTGAACTGGCAGGCGACTGGGCTCATCCGTACAGCCGCGAGCTGGCGGTCTTCCCGGCAGGCCATGCGAATAAATACTGGCCGACGGTCAAACGTCTGGACGATGTGTATGGCGACCGTAACCTGTTCTGCTCCTGCGTACCGATGAGCGAATATCAGTAACGTCGCGCATTGTTCTATTCTGTAAGGGCACTTCGGTGCCCTTTTTTTTGGCGTTTTTTCAGGAGGATGGATGAAAATCGTACTGATTACCGGCGCCAGCCGGGGGATTGGCAAAGCGACTGCACAACTGCTGGCGCAGCAGGGAATGCGGGTGGTTGTGAACTATCTCCGCGATAAACAGGCGGCGCAGGCCGTGGTGGACACCATTAATATCGCGGGCGGCACAGCGATGGCCTGGCAGGCTGATGTGTCTGACGAGCGCCAGGTGGTGGACATGTTTACCGCCATTGACGACGCCTGGGGGCCGGTTGCCGTATTGGTCAATAATGCCGGTATTCTCTCCACCCAGTGTCGTGTGGAAGACCTGACCGCCGAACGCATCAACCGGGTGTTAACCACTAACGTCACGGGCTATTTCCTTTGCTGTCGTGAAGCGGTTAAGCGCATGTCGCATCAGCACGGCGGCGCAGGCGGGGCGATTGTTAACGTCTCGTCGGCGGCTTCCAGGCTTGGCGCGCCGGGGGAGTACGTGGATTATGCCGCGTCTAAAGGGGCGGTGGATTCACTGACCATCGGCCTGTCGCTCGAGGTGGCGGCACAGGGCATTCGCGTCAATGGCGTACGCCCGGGATTTATTTATACCGATATGCATGCGTCCGGCGGTGAACCGGGACGGGTGGATCGCGTAGCCTCGGCCATCCCTATGCGGCGCGGCGGCCGGCCGGAAGAGGTGGCGCAGGCTATTGCGTGGCTGGTAAGCGATAGCGCGTCCTATGTGACGGGCAGTTTTGTCGATCTGGCCGGGGGAAAATAGCCGCCCGGTTGGGCGGCATGGCGGTTTACTCCAGCGGCGCGGGTTGATATACGCCGTTCAGGCTTTGCAGGAACGCCACAATATCATCCACATCGGACTGCGGCAGTTCGGTACCGACCTGATAACGCAGCATCAGTTTTACCGCCTCATCCAGAGTAGCGACATCGCCACGATGAAAATAGGGTGCGGTCAGGGCGATATTGCGCAGCGTCGGCACTTTCTGGCGCAGGCGGTCGCGTTCGTTATGGGTGACGTTCATGCGCCCGATATCCGCAGGCAGTACGTCGCCAAACGTGAACTCTTTCTTCAGGCCCAGCGGCTCGAAGGTTCTGCCGCCGAGGATTACGCCGGTGTGGCAGGTAGCGCACTTGTTATCTTTAAACAGTTTCCAGCCCTGTTTCTGTTGCGCCGTCAACGCGCTGTCGTCGCCACGCAGATAGTTGTCGAACGGCGAGTTCGGCGTAATCAACGTTTTTTCGAACTCAGCGATGGCGTCGGTGATCGTGTCGCCGCTTAATCCCTCCGGGTAGACGGCGGTAAAGTCGCGTTTAAGGATCGCATCCTGATTTAACCTGCCAGTGATCTCATCCCAGGATTTGGACGCCATCTCAATGGGATTGAGCGGCGGGCCACCAGCCTGCGCTTTGAGATCCGGCGCGCGACCGTCCCAGAATTGCACCACGTTAAAGACCGAGTTAAACACCGTTGGGGCGTTGATAGGCCCGATTTCGCCCCGTACGCCGGTGGAGGTTTTACGACCATCCACGCCGCCCGCGCCAAGCTGGTGGCAACTGGCGCAGGAGATGGAGCTGTCACCGGAGATGCGCGGATCGTGATACAACCGGAAGCCGAGCGCGGCTTTGCGCTTGTCGTAGGGGACGGTTTGCGGGATGGGCTGCACCGGCTCGTTGCGATGCGCTTCCGCCATGTCGTCAGAGGCGTAATATTTCAGGCGCTGGGCTTTGATCCACGCCAGCACTACACCGCGCTCTTCATCACTCATTTTGCCGTCCCAGTGCAGGGCGGTATAGCGCGTCGGCGGCATCGTTTGATGCGCCATCACCCATTCGACTTTGGTCAAATCGCTTTGTAAGGGGGGCGTATCATCCAGCAAACTTTGCCGCAGCGGAGTGAGATCGAACGATTTATAGCCAAGGTGCATATCATAATTCATCAGCTGCTTCGCCACCGGCAGCGAGGCATAGAATGGCAGATCGGTGGATACGCTATGGCAATAGTCACATCCTTTATCGCGCATGATCGCCAGCACCTGATTGTTTTGCGGTGATACAGAGGTTTGCGTCAAAGCTCGGCTGTTACGATCGCTGTCGTGGTGATACACATATGCCACGAGCCCAAGGTAGCCGACAACGCCGACGCCTATCACACCCAGCGCCAGTTTAGTGCGTTTTTTCATCTTATTATCCCTTCAAGTGAATGAGGTCTCAGAGACCACAAACGTTCTGATTCCTGAAAGGGCATAGTGTCAGTGTGGGAATTCTGGCTCTTGCGAGGGATCAATAAATTTTACAAGCCAGGCCTATCATTGGGATAGGTTTCAACAATGTGGTAAATGCGTGGACAGAGAAAAGGGGCGCTAAGGCCCCTTTTTCATTACAGTTTTTCGCCGTTACTGGCGATCACTTCTTTATACCAGTTAAAGCTTTTCTTGCGTGAACGGGACATGTCGCCCGTGCCGTCGTCATGTTTATTGACATAGATAAAGCCGTAGCGCTTGCTGTACTGACCGGTGGTGAAAGAGACGCAGTCAATGCAACCCCATGGCGTATACCCCATCAGATCCACGCCATCCCAGGTGACGGCTTTGATCATCTCTTCAACGTGGGCGCGCAGATAATCGATGCGATAATCGTCATTAATGCTGCCGTCTTCTTCGACTTTATCGTATGCGCCGAAGCCGTTTTCCACGATAAACAGCGGCTTCTGATAGCGTTCGTACAGTTCGCACAGCGCATAACGCAGGCCAACCGGGTCAATCTGCCAGCCCCAGTCTGAGGCTTTGACATGCGGGTTCGGCACGCTGCCCTGGAAACCGGTCAGCGCATCACCGCTGCCGCCTTCGGCTTTGACGGCGTTGGTCATGTAATAGCTGAAGCCCAGATAATCACAGGTGCCTTCGCGCAGCACCTGCTCATCCCCGGCTTCCATATTGATGGTAAAGCCCCGGCGCTCCCATTCGTTAAGAACATAGGACGGGTAGTAACCGCGCAGCTGAACATCGGTAAAGACATAACGTTCACGCATCGATTCCTGTGCATACATCACGTCTTCTGGCTTACAGGAGAACGGATACAGCGGCACCATCGCCAGCATACAGCCGACTTTCATCGCAGGATTGATGTTACGCGCCGCCTTTACCGCCAGCGCGCTGGCCACGAACTGGTGATGCAGCACCTGATACATGGTCTCTTCCGGGTTTTCATGTTCGGTATACACCACGCCGGAACAGCAGTAGCCAAACAGCGGCGCGCGCCAGTTGCGCTGGTTGTTAATCTCGTTAAAGGTCATCCAGTACTTGACCTTATTCCGGTAGCGTTCGAATACGACTTCAGCGAAACGCACAAAGAAGTCCACGACCTTACGGTTGGTCCAGCCTCCGTAGTGTTGCACCAGATGCAGCGGCATTTCGAAGTGGGAGAGGGTGATGACCGGTTCAATGTTGTACTTCAGCAATTCATCGAACAGGTCGTCGTAGAACTGTAACCCCTCTTCATTGGGCGTGAGCTCATCACCGTTGGGGAAAATACGCGTCCAGGCGATGGAAGTGCGAAAACACTTAAAGCCCATTTCCGCGAACAGTTTAATGTCTTCTTTGTAATGGCCGTAAAAATCCACAGCTTCATGATTGGGATAGTATTTTCCCGCTTCCACGCTTTGGGTGATCTCGCGCGGAACGCCGTGCGCGCCGCCGGTCAAAACGTCACAGATGCTGGGGCCTTTGCCGCCTTTATTCCAGCCGCCTTCAACCTGGTGCGCGGCGACCGCGCCACCCCATAAAAAGTCTTTGGGTAAAGTCAGTTTTTTCATCATCGCGATTCCAGAACAGAGTGATACGGGACGTGTTGCAGGCGAGTCTGGCAAAAGGAACGGTAATTGTCACGATATAACAAAATCAACAAGTTGTGACTTGTTACCTCCAGAAAACAGGGTGTTTTATTCGCCCAGTTTACGGGCGATTTTGCGGCCCAGCGTTTCAAGAATATAGACCACCGGGATTTGCGTGGTGATGTCGTAAACGCCCGCCACGCGCGTTTGGGGAATATGCCAGGAGAGATTGAAATCGGCCAGTTTCGCCAGGGATGAATTGTCGTGGCTGGTGATAGATAACACCTTGCAATGGTGCAGGCTGAACTGACTGGCGAAGCGCAGAATTTCCGCCGTTTCACCGGAAACAGACAGCACGATCGCCAGCGCGTTTTTCGCCATATCACTGGTCACCGGGAAGTAGGGATCGTCAATATGGTTGCTGAATTTGCCGACGTTAGAGAAAAAACGCGCGCCATATTTGGCCAGCGATCCGGAGGTGCCTGCGCCAACAAAAATAATGCGCTCCGAGGCCAGAATGATATCCGTGGCTTTATCCAGCAGTTGATCAAATTCATCGTTATTCACGCTACGGAAGAAACTGATGATTTCGCTGGCGCCGAAGTTAGCCTGCTGGGGTTCATTTTGCTCAAGGTAGAGCTTAAAGCGGACGCGAAACTCGGAGTAGCCGTCGCAGTTGAGCTTGCGGCAAAAGCGCAGCACCGTCGTGGTGGAAACGCCTGCTGCCTCGGCCAGCTCACGGATGGTCATATACATCACTTTGTCGCGGTTTTTGACCACAAAGTTATAGACCCTCATTTCGATATTATTAAGGCTGGCAACGGCGGAATGAGTGAATAACGTCACGGTAAGCGATCCTGTTTCAGGCAGTGTTTCAAGGATACTGGAATTGCAGTTTTTAACCCACCCCAGGACAGGTAATATCTTCCGACCAGAGCATGACATCAACGGGAATGAGATGAACGATATTACTTTTTTTCAACGATTTGAAAGCGACATTCTTGCAGGCCGTAAAACCATTACGATTCGTGATGAAAGTGAAGCGCATTTCAAGGCGGGGCAAGTATTGCGCGTTGGTCGCTATGAGGATGACGGCTATTTCTGCACCATCAATGTGCTGAGCGTGACGCCGGTTACGCTAAGCGAACTTACCGATGAGCATGCGCACCAGGAGAACATGACGCTGGATGCGCTGCGCGAGGTTATCAACGCGATCTATCCGGGTACCGATAATTTCTATGTGATTGCTTTTAAGGTGATTTCTGCATAGCACATTGTCTTGCGTACCGTGCGTCTGCCGACGAGGCAATAAATATTTTAGCGAACATGTGTACACTGAAATCATTCTCAATTAGGCTAGAGGAGCTGCTTTTATATTCAGTTCCTCTGGAGTCACTTTATGGTGAGCAAACCATTAATGGAGAAGGGATATTCACTGGCTGAGGAAATAGCCAACAGTATTAGCCACGGCGTGGGTCTGGTTTTCGGTATCGTTGGATTGGTGTTATTGCTAATCCAGGCGGTGGATGCCAATGCGAACGTTATGGCCATCACCAGCTACAGCCTGTATGGCGGCAGCATGATCCTGCTGTTTCTCGCCTCAACGTTGTATCACGCCATCCCCCACGCCAACGCGAAGAGATGGCTTAAGAAATTTGACCACTGTGCAATTTATTTATTGATTGCCGGTACCTACACTCCGTTTTTACTGGTGGGTCTCGACTCGCCGTTGGCCCGCACCCTGATGATTGTGATTTGGGGGCTGGCGCTACTGGGCATCCTGTTTAAATTAACCATTGCGCATCGCTTTAAAGTGCTCTCGCTGGTGACGTATCTGGCAATGGGTTGGCTTTCGCTGATTGTGATTTATGAACTCACTGAAAAGCTCGCCCTGGGCGGCGTGACTCTGTTAGCGGCGGGTGGGATTGTCTATTCGCTTGGCGTGATTTTCTACGTGTGCAAACGCATCCCGTATAACCATGCTATCTGGCATGGCTTTGTGCTGGGCGGCAGCGTATGCCATTTCCTGGCTATTTATCTTTACGTCGGACAGCATTAATAACCGCTACCCTTTCGATTACTGAGACGTTGACCTCATTTGTTTGCCGCGGCGCTTAAAGCTTTAAGCGCCGGGATTCAGACAATTGCCGCTTATTGGCCACTCAAATACATTAGCCTGTCTCCGCCCGCCATTATGGCTGGCGGAGAGCTTTACATTACGCTTCTTCTAACGAATACGGCAGGGGTTCAATTGCCAGGGTGTGGCTGGGTTCATCACGTACGCGGAAGACGCTGTCGCTTTCCATGTCGTTATTCATGACAACCTGAACGCGTACCGTTCCATCATCCAGCTTAACGGCGGCCAGTACGGTGCCGGTGCGACGCCAGTTGTCGCCCATCTTCAGCTCCAGGTCTTCCCCAGGCGCAGGCGTACGGCTGGCATTACCCACCAGCGTCCAGAGTGCGCGTTTATTGGCACCGCGGAACTTAGCGCGCGCCACCATCTCCTGGCCGGTATAGCAACCTTTCTTGAAGCTAATGCCGCCGAAGGCCTGAAGGTTTGTGGCCTGAGGAATAAACTGCGCGCTGTTGGCTTCGTCGATAATTGGGTAACCCGCTTCAATATCGAGCGCCAGCCACTGCTGGCTGGCGTTAAGCTGCGCTTCTCCACGCAGGCTATCGGTAAGCTGCTGCGCTTTTTCTTCCATGGTAATCAGCAAGAAACGTTCAGCGGGTAACGGTAGCCAGAGCAGGGTGGTATCGTCATCATGCACAGCGGGATTTTCCGCATCCGGCAGCGCTGAAAAGTGATTAGCCAGCGCGGCGCGCGCCTGGAAACCCGCAACGCCCAGCAATACCGCATTGTCGTCCGGTGCGATAGTCACTTTAGAAAACACGGCGTACTTTTTCAGCGCGGTCAGTTGGGCGTCACGAACGCTACGGCGCTGAATCCAGGCGAAGCCTTCATTCTGGCGGAACAGACGCAGATTACTCCACATCTTGCCTTTCGCGTCGCAATGGGCCACCAGCAGATGCTGATTGTTTTGCAGCAGTGCGACATCTGCTGTTACCTGGCCTTGTATATATTTTTCGCTGTCGGCGCCGGTGATGGTCGCCAACGCCCAATCTTCCAGGGTAATAAGGGTTAAAGGCAGACGGGCGGCAGCAGTCGGCTGACGCGGAGGGAACGGATTAAAAGCCATATAAGTGCCCCGATTCACAATGCATTGTCTAATGAGACTAATGGTAAAAGAGCCACAACACATTGCAAGCGCTTTGACATGGCCTTTCGTGCCGTCTTTATTACTTTCGGGATATCATCCAATTCAGGCGTAATAGTTTCATTTTTAATAAGGTTTTTTGGAACATGGCGCCTAAATGACAACATTCCATTAAATGAAGTGGCGAAAACGGGTTACACTAGCAGGCATCCTTCAGAGTGATTACCCAGGAAAGCAATCATGGATATTAATAATAAAGCCCGTATCCACTGGGCATGCCGTCGCGGGATGCGTGAGCTGGATATCTCTATCATGCCGTTCTTTGAACACGAGTATGACACCCTGAGCGACGACGACAAACGCGTGTTTATTCGTTTGCTCGAATGCGACGACCCCGATCTTTTTAACTGGTTAATGAATCACGGTAAGCCTGCGGACAGTGAATTGCAGCGCATGGTGCAAATGATTCAAACACGGAACCGGGATCGTGGTCCTGTGGCAATCTGATCTACGCGTCTCATGGCGCGCACAATGGTTTTCGCTCATGCTTCACGGCATTGTTGCGGCTATTATTTTATTGCTGCCCTGGCCGTTGAGTTACATGCCGCTCTGGCTGATTTTATTATCATTAGTGGTATTTGATTGCGTGCGCAGCCAACGGCGCATCCATTCACTGCAAGGTGAAGTCAAACTGACAATTGATTATCGGTTGCGCTGGCAAGGTATCGAGTGGGAACTGACGGCTGCGCCCTGGATGCTGCAAAGCGGCATGTTGCTGCGCTTGCGTCACCCGGATACACATCGCAGCCAGCATTTATGGCTTGCGGCAGACAGTATGGACGCAGGCGAATGGCGTGATTTACGGCGGATATTAATGCAGCAACCGCAAAGCGGTCGCCATCCCTGATTCTCAGGAGAAATGCTCCGCCATTTCTCCCAGAATCTGTTCGCACCATTGCTGGATGCGTTCATCGCTTAAATCGTACTGGTTGGTTTCATCCAGTGCGAGCCCCACAAAAAGCTGACCATCGGCGATAACCGGTTTCGGGCTGGTGAATTCATAGCCTTCAGTCGGCCAGTATCCCACGAATTTCACCCCTTTAGGCATCAGCTTATCGTGCAGCATACCGAGCGCGTCCAGGAACCATTCGCCATAACCCAGCTGATCGCCCATGCCGTAAAGCGCGACGATTTTACCCGCTAAATCCAGCGTATCCAGTTGATCCCATATAGCTTCCCAGTCTTCCTGGATTTCACCAAAATCCCAGGTCGGAATGCCGAGGATCAGGACATCGTACTGCTCCATCAGCGCCGGTGCGTCATCTTTCAGGTTATGCAGCGTAACCAGTTCCGGCCCGATAATGTCGCGGATTTTTTCCGCTGCCATCTCGGTGTAACAGGTACTGGAACCATAAAAAAGACCCATATTCATAGCGATTACTTCTCATTTCTTACTGTGCGGGTGGCCCAGTGTACCAGATCGCGACCGCTATCATGCATAATGCCCCCCTGCGTGATTGATAAGAGGCTCATGTGGAACAAGATATTGCACGCATCGAACAGTTTCTGGATGCGCTCTGGCTGGAGCGTAATCTGTCGGAAAACACCCTTAGCGCGTACCGCCGTGATCTAACGATGCTGGTACAATGGCTGCATCATCAGCAGCGGGATTTATTGTCCGCCAGCCGGGAGGATCTTCAGGGCCTGCTTGCCGAGCGTGTTGAGGGCGGTTATAAAGCGACCAGTTCCGCACGGTTGCTAAGCGCCGTCCGGCGGCTTTATCAGCATCTCTATCGCGAAAAGTTACGTCCTGACGATCCGAGCGCGCAGCTGGCTTCGCCCAAACTGCCGCAGCGCTTGCCGAAGGATTTAAGCGAAGCGCAGGTGGAACGTCTGTTACAGGCGCCCGCGCTGGAAGGCAATCCGATTGAACTTCGCGACAAGGCGATGCTCGAAGTGCTTTATGCGACCGGGCTGCGCGTGTCCGAGCTGGTGGGGCTGGTGATGAGCGATATCAGCCTGCGCCAGGGCGTGGTGCGCGTGGTGGGTAAAGGTAACAAAGAGCGGCTGGTGCCGCTCGGCGAAGAGGCGGTTCACTGGCTGGAACACTACCTTGAATATGGCCGCCCATGGTTGCTCAACGGCCAGTCCAGTGATGTACTGTTTCCCAGTAACCGTGCGCAACAAATGACGCGTCAAACCTTCTGGCATCGCATTAAGCATTACGCCACACTGGCGGGCATTGATAGCGACAAACTGTCGCCTCACGTACTCCGTCATGCTTTTGCCACGCATTTGCTCAATCACGGCGCCGACCTGCGCGTGGTGCAAATGCTGTTAGGCCACAGTGATTTATCGACGACCCAAATTTATACGCACGTGGCGACTGAACGCCTGCGGCAACTTCATCAACAGCACCACCCCCGTGCGTGAGTGCTTGCTGAATCAAGGACATGTTATGAAAAAAGGCTTTATGCTGCTGACGCTTTTAGCTGCCACTGTTTCCGGACTCGCTCATGCAGATGATGCGGTGATTAAACAATCGCTGGCAAAACTGGGCGTCCAGAGCGCAGACATCCAGGCATCGCCGGTGCCGGGCATGAAAACCGTGCTGACCAGCAGCGGTGTGCTTTACGTAACGGATGACGGTAAACATATTATCCAGGGCCCGCTGTATGACGTGAGCGGCAACCAGCCGGTTAACGTCACTAACCAGCTGTTAATGGGTAAACTTAATCAGCTCGAAAAAGAGATGATTGTGTATAAAGCGCCTCAGGAAAAGCACGTCATTACAGTCTTTACCGACATTACCTGCGGTTATTGCCACAAACTGCATGAAGAGATGAAAGACTATAACGCGCTGGGCATTACCGTGCGTTATCTGGCCTTCCCGCGCCAGGGCATTCAGAGCCAGGCCGAAAAAGACATGAAGTCCATCTGGTGTGCCAAAGATCGTAATAAAGCCTTTGATGACGCCATGAATGGCAAGGCGGTTCCTGCCGCCAGCTGCAATATTGATATCGCCGACCACTATGCGCTGGGCGTGCAGTTTGGCGTAAACGGCACACCAGCCATCGTGCTGAGCAATGGCTATGTTGTGCCGGGATATCAGGGGCCGAAAGAGATGAAAGCGTTCCTCGACGAACATCAGAAACAGACCAGCGGAAACGGGCAATAACGGGTGAAGCAACAATCGCAACTTCGTCGGCGCACGGTTGATGAGTCCGTCGTACTGCCGTCCACCCTTCCGCCTCTGTTAAAACGGCTGTATGCCAGCCGCGGCGTGCGCGGCGCTGACGATCTTGAGCGCAGCGTGAAAGGCATGCTTCCCTGGCAGCAGCTGTCCGGCGTGACGACCGCCGTTGAGATGCTCTATCAGGCCTTTAAAACCGGCCAGCGGATTGTGGTGGTCGGCGATTTCGACGCCGACGGCGCTACCAGCACCGCGCTCAGCGTGCTGGCGTTGCGCAGCCTTGGCGGAAAAGAGATTGGTTATCTGGTGCCGAACCGCTTTGACGACGGCTACGGCCTGAGCCCGGAAGTGGTGGATCAGGCAAATGCGCTGGGTGCCGAGCTTATCATGACCGTGGATAACGGCATCTCCTCCCATGCTGGCGTTGCTCACGCGCACCAATACGGTATTCCGGTGTTGGTGACCGATCACCACCTGCCTGGCGCGACACTGCCCGACGCAGAAGCCATCATCAATCCCAACCTGCCGGACTGCGCCTTCCCGTCGAAGTCGCTGGCGGGTGTCGGCGTGGCATTTTATCTGATGCTGGCGTTACGCAGCCACTTGCGCGACAAAGGCTGGTTTGATGAGCAGGGCATTGCTATTCCCAATCTGGCGGAATATCTGGATTTAGTCGCGTTGGGCACAGTAGCGGACGTGGTACCGCTCGATGCCAATAACCGCATTCTGACCTGGCAAGGATTAAGCCGTATTCGCGCCGGAAAATGCCGGCCAGGCATTCGTGCGCTGCTGGAAATCGCTAACCGCGATCCGCAAAAGCTGGCGGCAAGCGATCTGGGCTTTGCGCTCGGCCCACGTTTAAATGCGGCCGGACGGCTTGATGATATGTCGGTCGGGGTGGCATTGCTGCTGTGCGATAACCCTGGCGAAGCCCGGGTGCTGGCAAATGAACTGGATGCGTTAAATCAGACCCGAAAAGAAATTGAGCAGGGCATGCAGGTTGAAGCGCTGGCGCTGTGCGATGCCTTTTTGAAAAGCGCCGCTGAACTGCCGGTGGGGTTAGCTATTTACCATCCTGAATGGCATCAGGGCGTGGTGGGCATTCTGGCTTCGCGCATTAAAGAACGGTTTCACCGCCCGGTGATCGCTTTCGCTCCTGCGGGCGACGGCACGCTGAAAGGCTCTGGCCGATCAATTCCCGGGCTGCATCTGCGCGATGCGCTGGAGCGGCTGGACACGCTGAACCCAGGGCTTATTCTTAAATTTGGCGGGCATGCCATGGCGGCGGGATTGTCGCTGGAGGCGTCTAACATCGAGGTATTCCAGCAGCGTTTCGCTGAGCTTGTGGCGCAGCTTCTCGATCCGGCGCAACTCGAAGGGGAAGTGTGGTCGGATGGTCCGCTGCAACCGCAGGAGATGACGCTGGAAATCGCTGAGATGCTGCGTGATGCCGGTCCGTGGGGCCAGGCCTTTCCCGAACCGGTATTTGACGGGCGTTTTCGCCTGTTGCAACAACGGCTGGTAGGCGAGCGCCATCTTAAAGTTATGCTTGAACCGGCGCAGGGCGGCCCGCTGTTAGACGGCATCGCCTTTAACGTGGATACCGCGCTCTGGCCCGATGCGGGCGTGCGCGAAGTGGAAATGGTGTACAAGCTGGACATCAACGAGTTTCGCGGCAACCGCAGCGTTCAGTTAATAATCGACCATCTCTGGCCGCTTTAGCGCCACTTTCGCTATAAAAAAGGGCGAAATTCCGGTAAACTTTCGCCCTTACGTCCGCATTCTGACTTCCGTCATCAATTAAAGATCTTACAGACCATGTTTGAAATTAATCCGGTAAAAAACCGTATTCAGGACCTCACCGAACGCACCGACGTTCTTAGGGGGTATCTTTGACTACGATGCAAAGAAAGAACGTCTCGAAGAAGTAAACGCTGAACTCGAACAGCCCGATGTCTGGAACGAGCCCGAACGCGCCCAGGCGCTGGGGAAAGAGCGCTCTTCTCTGGAAGCGATCGTTGATACGCTGGACCAATTAAATCAGGGGCTTGAAGATGTTTCCGGCCTGCTGGAACTCGCCGTTGAAGCCGACGACGAAGAAACGTTTAACGAAGCCGTTGTTGAACTCGATCAGCTTGATGCGAAATTAGCGCAGCTCGAATTCCGTCGCATGTTCTCCGGTGAATACGATAGCGCCGACTGCTATCTCGATCTGCAAGCCGGTTCCGGCGGCACCGAAGCTCAGGACTGGGCCAGCATGCTGCTGCGCATGTATCTGCGTTGGGCTGAAGCGCGCGGATTCAAAACAGAAGTTATCGAAGAATCAGAAGGTGAAGTGGCCGGTATTAAATCCGCCACCATCAAGATTTCTGGCGAATACGCGTTCGGCTGGCTGCGTACTGAAACCGGCGTTCATCGCCTGGTGCGCAAGAGCCCGTTCGACTCCGGCGGTCGCCGTCATACCTCGTTCAGTTCCGCCTTCGTTTATCCGGAAGTGGATGACGATATCGATATCGAGATCAACCCGGCAGATTTGCGCATCGACGTGTATCGCGCATCCGGCGCGGGTGGTCAGCACGTTAACCGTACGGAATCCGCGGTACGTATTACCCATATTCCAACCGGTACGGTAACGCAGTGCCAGAACGACCGTTCTCAGCATAAGAACAAAGACCAGGCCATGAAGCAGATGAAAGCGAAGCTGTATGAGCTTGAGATGCAAAAGAAAAATGCTGAGAAGCAGGCGCTGGAAGATAATAAATCGGATATCGGCTGGGGCAGCCAAATCCGCTCTTACGTACTGGACGATTCCCGCATCAAAGATTTGCGTACCGGTGTTGAAACCCGTAACACGCAGGCGGTGCTGGATGGCGATCTGGACAAATTCATCGAAGCTAGTTTGAAAGCAGGGTTATGAGGAATCAAAATGTCTGAACAACACGCGCAGAACGCGGATGCTACTGTCGATCTCAATAATGAGCTGCAAACCCGTCGCGAGAAGCTGGCTCAGCTTCGCGAGCAGGGCGTCGCGTTCCCGAACGATTTCCGTCGCGACCACACCTCTGACCAACTGCACGCTGAATTCGATGGTAAAGAAAACGAAGAGCTGGAAGCGCTGAACGTCGAAGTGGCTGTAGCTGGTCGTATGATGACCCGCCGCATCATGGGTAAAGCCTCTTTCGTTACGCTGCAGGACGTGGGCGGGCGCATTCAGTTATATGTTGCCCGTGACGATCTGCCGGAAGGCGTCTACAACGAACAGTTCAAAAAATGGGATCTGGGCGATATCCTGGCGGCGCGCGGTAAGCTGTTTAAAACCAAAACCGGCGAGCTGTCCATCCACTGTACGGAACTGCGTCTGCTGACCAAAGCCCTGCGCCCGCTGCCGGATAAATTCCACGGCCTGCAGGATCAGGAAGCACGCTACCGTCAGCGCTACCTGGATCTCATCTCCAACGATGAATCCCGCAACACCTTTAAAGTGCGTTCACAGATCATGGCGGGTATCCGTCAGTTCATGGTGGCGCGCGGCTTTATGGAAGTTGAAACCCCGATGATGCAGGTGATCCCAGGCGGCGCGTCTGCCCGTCCGTTTATCACCCATCACAACGCACTGGACCTGGACATGTACCTGCGTATCGCGCCGGAACTGTACCTGAAGCGTCTGGTGGTCGGCGGTTTTGAACGCGTATTCGAAATCAACCGTAACTTCCGTAACGAAGGTATCTCGGTTCGCCACAACCCAGAGTTCACCATGATGGAACTCTATATGGCGTATGCGGATTACAAAGATTTGATCGAACTGACCGAATCGCTGTTCCGCACCCTGGCGCAGGATGTTCTGGGTAAAACCGAAGTGCCGTACGGCGACGAAGTATTCGACTTCGGTAAACCGTTCGAAAAACTGACCATGCGCGAAGCGATCAAGAAATACCGTCCGGAAACCAATATGGCCGATCTGGATAACTTCGATTCTGCCAAAGCGATTGCTGAATCCATCGGTATCAAAGTTGAGAAGAGCTGGGGTCTGGGCCGTATCGTGACCGAGATCTTCGAAGAAGTGGCGGAAGCGCATCTGATCCAGCCAACTTTCATCACTGAATACCCGGCAGAAGTCTCTCCGCTGGCGCGCCGTAACGACGTGAACCCGGAAATCACCGACCGTTTTGAATTCTTCATCGGCGGCCGTGAAATCGGTAACGGCTTTAGCGAGCTGAACGATGCAGAAGATCAGGCGCAGCGTTTCCAGGATCAGGTGAATGCGAAGGACGCGGGCGATGACGAAGCCATGTTCTATGACGAAGACTACGTGACGGCGCTGGAGCATGGCCTGCCGCCGACCGCGGGCCTGGGCATTGGTATCGACCGTATGGTGATGCTGTTTACCAACAGCCACACCATTCGTGACGTGATCCTGTTCCCGGCGATGCGTCCGGTTAAATAAGGTATTTGCTTTACACAAAGGCACCGGCGTTAATACCCGGTGCCTTTTTTATTTCACTCCCCTGACTCCCGATCCTTTTTTACCTTACGCAGCAAAAGCCACATACGCACGGTTCTCACCGACTTGCCGCTGACGCTGGCGGGTTCTTCCACCATGCCAGGCTGCGGATGATAGCCATTGAAAAACAGATTCAACGTCACCGCACTAAAGGTTGCGAGCATGATCCCGCTGTGCAGCAGCGGCTGGAGCATGGTGGGGAACTGCGAGAAAAAGTTATGGGACAGCATCGGTGTCATGCCGACGCCCAGGCTGATGGCCACAATATAGAGGTTGTAGCGGTTAGTGGTGTA
>OKCK01000166.1_pt1 | contig 17514 bp, 8 predicted proteins | sample 1614961 | NCBI WGS metagenome assembly OKCK01 (sample SAMN04436984, study PRJEB24849) | human gut metagenome | biome: human gut; feature: NICU; material: stool | host: Homo sapiens | place: USA: Saint Louis, MO | collected 2010-07-31
TACGAGATCGGTCTCGGCATTCCTGCTGAACCGCTCTTCCGATCTGTAATCATCCATGCGTGCGGCGTCGGGCACGAGCCTGCTCGTCATGATCATGACGTCCGCCGCGGCGCTGCTCGCGAGAATCGGGACACCGACGCATATCGACTGGCCGTCGGTACTCATATTCGCGGCCGGAACGGTGCTCGGGGGGATGGCCGGTGGGCCCCTCTCGGCGAAGGCGCGGCCCTCGAGCCTCACGGCACTTTTCGCGGTGCTCCTCGCGGGCGTTGGGGTGTTGACGCTCGCGACCGCGTGAGCATTCGTATCCTTCAACACGTATGGATCCCCTCGGGGACCTTTCCACTTTCCCCTCGGAACAACGGCGTTTACTGTGGGGGTGTTCCTGCGTCTGCGACACGCCTAGGAGGTCCCAGTGGTAGAGACCTACCCGATCCTCACCCTCGTTCCGCCGATCCTCGCGATTCTCCTCGTGATCGTGACGAAACGCGTGCTTATATCGCTCTTCGCAGGCGTCGTGGCCGGCGCGATACTGATCGCTGACTTTTCTCCGCTCGGCTCGCTTGGCGAGGTCGGTAAGGCCGCCCTCGGACTCGTGTGGGAAGACGGCGGGCTGAACTGGTACACGATCCTCATCATCGCCTTCCTCCTCGAGCTCGGCATCATCACGTCTCTCGTCCTCATGGCTGGCGGGACGTCGGCGTTTTCGGACTGGGTGGAAAAGCGCGTGAAGACACGGCGCGGGGCCCAAATTCTCACGGGCCTTTTGAGCCTTTCGTTCTTTATCGACGACTACTTCAACGCTCTTTCGGTGGGGCAGATCGCACGGCCCATCTCGGACCGGCAACGCGTCTCTCGCGCCAAGCTCGCGTACCTGATCGATTCGGGCGCGGCCCCCGTAGTCGTGCTCATCCCCTTCTCGAGCTGGGGTGCCTCCCTCATCGGCATCATGTCCCCGATCCTCGCGGCCTCCGCTCTTCAGATGAGTGAGGTCGAGGTCTTCGTGCGCGCCGCCCTCATGAACTTTTACGCGATTGCTGCGCTCGTGTTTGTGTGGCTCGTGATCGCCTGGCAGCTCAATTTCGGGCCCATGCGTAAGGAAGAGGAGCGGGCCTTTGCTGGCGACGGTGTGCACGCCGATGAGAAGGACGCTCCCAACCAGGCGACCGATAAGCTCCCTCGTCACGAACCGGGCGCGAAGCGCGCCCTGCTCGTCCCGTTCGTGCTGCTGATTCTCGGTGTCGTGGGCGGAATGTACGTCACCGGCGGCATCGAGGCCGGCGCGTGGGATCTCTTCTCGACGATGGCCAATGCCAACGTGGCGCTGTCCCTCAACGTCGGCGGCGCCATCGGCCTCATCGTCGCGTTCTACTACCTGTACCGCTACACCCTCTCCAACCCGGTCTTCTCCTCGACCGTGCGTTTCGGTGGCGCTTTCCAGGGTGCGAAGTCGATGCTTCCCGCGATTTCGATTCTTCTTCTCGCGTGGATGCTCGGCGCCGTCATCGGCGATCTCGGCACGGGCAGCTTCCTCGCCGACGTCGTTGCGAACGTGAACCTCCCGGCCCACTGGCTCGTCCCGATCCTGTTTGCGATGGCCGGTCTCATGGCGTTCGCGACCGGCTCCTCGTGGGGTGCGTTCGGCATTCTGTTGCCGCTTGCGGGCCAGCTCATGAATGCTTCTGCCGGAGGCAATGAGCTTCTGATCGCCGCGTTCGGCGCGGTCATCGCCGGCAGCGTTTTCGGCGATCACTGCTCGCCGATTTCCGATACGACGATCCTGTCGAGCACTGGCGCGGGTTGCAAGGTGAGTACGCACGTGAACACCCAGCTTCCCTATGCGCTCGTCGCGGCCGGATCCTCGCTCGTGGGTTACGTCGTGTTTGCGGCAACGGGAATGGCCCCCGCGGGCTTCGCCGTGACGCTTCTTGCGCTCGTCGCCGCGGCCCTCGTGCTGCGCTCGCGCAGCCGCGGTGAACGATCCGTGAACTCAGGTGTTGCCGCTGGCGCAGCCTGAAGTTCACCGCTGAGCAAGGCGCCGTTAGGACTCGATCCCTAGCCTGAGCCTGACACTGTCTGTCGAGTTCAGGATAGAGATTATGCCCCGTATCCCCGCCTCGGGCGAGGTTGCCCCTGCCGGCGCTTCGCGCTCTCGCCGCACGCGCGGTGGCCTTCGCGCCCTCGCCATTGCCGCGGCCCTTGCCATTGCCGTTCCCGGTAGCTTTGCCCTCCCAGCCGATTCCCCCTCTGTTCTCGCGCCGGCCACGGCCCAGGCCGCTCCAAGCGAAGACGACGTTGCAAAGGGTGGCGTGTTTGCGGATTCGCAGACGCGCCGCGTCGCACCCGGTCTCGACCTCACGACCTTCTCGCGGCTCGAGAGCGCGGGCTGGAACGAGGGCAGTGTTCTGACGGCCGATCTCACCGAGCAGACCCTCTCGATGGATATCGTCAACTCGGGAACCGTCGCGAGCCGCGCCCCGCTTGGTGAGCTCATGACGTCCGGTGATCGGGGCAGCCAGGCTGTCGCCGCGATCAACTCGGCATTCTTCGACATTAATTTCAGCGATGCGCCGGTCTACAGCTCGGTCTCGAACGGGAAGCCCGTCGTTGCTTCGGATAGCAAGCGCCCGGCGTTCACGATCGCGGGCGGCAGGGCCGTGGTGCAGGCCCTCACGACGTCCGGCAAGGCCACGCTTGCCGACGGTTCGTCGTTTGAGCTTGCTACCCTCAACGACCCGAGCATCCCCGAGGGCAAGATCGGCGTGTACAACGCCCGCTGGGGCTCCTCCACGCTCGATCGTCCCATCGGAGGCCCCGACAAGGTGAGCACTCACGCTGCGTTCGCGCTCATCCAGGATGGCGAGGTCGTGAAGGTGAGCGGGATCGTCGAGAAGGGCGTGGGCCCGCAGGAGATCCCCGAGGGTGCCCAGCTCCTCCTCGGCCGTGAGGCAGGTGCCGACAAGGTCGCGGCCCTCAAGGTCGGTGACAAGGTTGACGTTGCTATCGGCCCCGATCAGAAGGTCGACCTGGGTGTGCAGGGCAGCGACCAAATCCTCAAAAATGGCGAGGTCATGGCGATGAATGACGACCCCCTCGTCAAGACAGCGCATCCGCGAACCGCGATCGGCGTCAGCAAGGACGGCTCGAAGGTGTTTGCGGTCGTGCTCGATGGCCGCAGCGCCGACTCACGCGGCATGACCCTCCCCGAACTCGGCAAGCTCTTCAAGGACCTCGGCGCCTACAATGCCGTGAACCTCGACGGTGGTGGCTCCTCCGCGATGATCGCGCGTGAGGCCGGCTCGGATGGCCCGACGGTGTGGAACACGCCTTCGGATGGCGAGGTGCGCAGCGTCGCCGATGCGCTCGTTTTCTACTCGAGCGCGCCGAAGGACGTTATCTCTGACGCCAAGCTCTCAACCTCCCTCGAGAACGAGAAGAGCGTGTTCCCCGGCCTTCACCGCACGCTCAACGGCACGGCCCTCGGGAAGAATCTCGCGCCGCTCGCGGCCGACGGCACCTACGCCGCCGAGGGCAACGCCACGGTCGACAAGCTCGATTCGACTACCGCCGTCGTCGAGGGCGACAAGCCGGGCGCCGCAACCGTCACGTACACGACCGGGGCCCACCAGGACTCACTCAACGTGCGAGTCCTCGGCGACCTGCTCGCGATCCGCCCGAGCGCCCGTACCCTGAGCCTGCCCGATCCCGAGTCGGTTCGCAGCGTCACCCTCACTGGTATTGATTCCGACGGTCGCCGCGCTCGCATCGAGACCCAGGACGTCAAGGTCGAGGCGAGCAAGGGCTTCACCGTGACCGATGACGGACTCGGCACGTGGACAGTCGCCGGAACCGGCGATGCCGAAGCCGGCACCGTGACGTTCAGCGTGGGAGATGTCGAGACGACGATCCCCGTGAGCTACGGAACCAAGGAAGAGCAGGTCTTTGACTTTTCCGATCTCGGCGCCTTCAAGGACGGCAATGCCCGTGCGGCCGGCTCCCTTGAACCCGCGACGGGCGAGGATGGCAAGAGTCCCGCTGTTCGCCTGCAGTACGACTTCACCCAGTCGACCGCGACCCGCGGCTACTACCTGATCGCGAACGAGCCCGTGAAGGTCGAGGGCAACGCGCTCGCGTTCACGGCGGATGTGAAGGGCGATGCGACGGGCGTGTGGCCGCGCCTCCAGGTCGTCGACGGCAAGGGCACCCGTACGAACATCAATGGCGAGAACGTCACCGTCGATGGCTGGTCGCAGGTGGTCTTTAAGGTTCCCGAGGGCGTCGCTCAGCCTTTGACTGTCGAGGCGATTCGCCTCATGGAGACCCGCTCGGACGCCCAGTACAAGGGCGACGTCACGATTTCCGGGCTGCGCGCGCTCACAACGAGCCCGGCCTCGACGGATGCGAAAAGCGAGGCCGCAATTCACGACCCAGCACTGCTCGCGATGGGCACGGTCAATGATCGCCCGCAGCGCATCGCGGTCATGAGCGATGCCCAGTTCGTTGCTCGCGACCCCAAGTCGCCTCTCGTTCAGGGCGCGCGCCGCACGCTTCGCGAGATCAAGGCCGAAAAGCCCGACCTGCTCGTCATCAACGGCGACTTCGTTGACGAAGCAAGCCCCGAGGATTTCGCGCTCGCGAAGACGATCCTCGACGAAGAGTGGGGAACGGAGATCCCCTACCTCTACGTTCCCGGCAACCACGAAGTCATGGGCGGAAAAATCGAGAACTTCGAGAAAGCTTTCGGTTCCGTGACGAACGAGCGCACGCTTGGACGCACGAAGATCCTCACGCTCAACACCGCTGGCGGCAGCCTCCGCTCCGGCGGCATCGATCAGATTGCGCAGCTCGAAAAGGCCCTCGACGAGGTCGAGAACTCTGACGCGCTGACTGGCATCGTCGTGTTCTTCCACCACCCGCCGAGCGACCCGCTCCCCGCGAAAACGAGCCAGCTCGCTGACCAGCGCGAGGCCCGCGAACTCGAGCGCGTGCTCGGTGAGTTCCGCGAGCGCTCGGGTAAGTCGGCAGCCGTCGTCAACGGGCACGTGGGAGTGTTCAACGGTTCGGCTGTCGAAGGCGTCACCTACCTGATCAACGGCAACTCGGGCAAGAACCCGGACGGCACGCCCGAGACGGGCGGCTTCACCGGGTGGACGATGCTTGGCATCAACCCGGGCGCAGGCAAGGTCGGTACGAATCCGACGACTGCGGACCGCGTCGCGTGGCTCGCGGCCGAAACCAAGCCGTGGGTCGATGACATCACGCTCACCCTCCCCAAGGTCCTCGCCGAGGGCGAGAGTGCCGACTTCAGCGCCGTGTTCACGCAGGATGGCCGCACGGTTCCCGTCGCGTGGCCCGTCACCGCTCAGTACTCGGGTAGGGGAGTTCTCGTGGACGACGGTTCCGAGGCGGCCGAGGTTGCCGACGACAGCGCTGTGATCCGCGTGAACCCCCTGACCGGCGAGGTCACCGCCATCCGCCCCGGCGAAGCCGAACTCGTCGTGACGGTCAACGGGCGCAGCCACTCGCAGTGCATCACGGTCGAGGGCGCGAGTGCCCCGGCGAAGCCGGCTCCGAGCGAGAAGCCGTCGGATGATGCCGCGGCGCCGGCCGAGCCCGCACCCGCCGACGGTGATGCAGGATCTGGCGCTGTGGGATCCGAGGGAGCGAGGCCCACGGACGAGGGCACCGGCGCCGAGGGCCCCGCTGGCGACGGAAGTGCCGCCGAGCAGGGCACGGGCGCGAATCGCGTGGATACCCAGTCGGGTGTCGCCGATTCCGGTACGGCATCACGCCCCGCGCGAGTGACCGCTCCAGCGGCGGGCCGTCATGCGCCCCTCCCACGCACGGGCGCCGATCTCGGCGGAGCGATCGCAAGCCTCATGTTCCTCGGCCTCGGCAGCGTGCTCCTCGCACGCTCGCGTAAGGCGAGCATGAAGTAACCGAAGAGCCCTCGTTCGAGAGCTCAGGGGCGCCGGCATCGTGGGTTTTGCGAGCCGGCGCCCACTCCATTATTGAAAGTGGGAGCAGTTCCTCACACTGCGGAAACGACGTGCGCTCGGCAACCGTCGGACCTCGCCTACCCTGGAAGGGTGAAGGCACTTTCGAGAATTTTCCGGTTTACGAGTGAGCTGTGGCCGCTCTATCTTGTGATCGTCGTGTCGGCGCTCCTGACGACCGCGATGACCCTCGTCATTCCGTTCCTCATCGGCTCTGCAACCGATACCGCGACCGCGGCCGTGGCGGGGACGCTCACGCGCGACGAAGCCCTGCACGACATCATCATGACGGCCGTGTGGATCTTCGTCGCGTTCATGGCGAGTGCCCTCATCCAGAACATCGGTGGGTACTTCGGTGACGTCATGGGCAACCGCCTTCGTGCGATGCTCTCCGTCCGCTACTACGACAAGCTGCTCAACCTCCCGCAGCGCTGGTACGACGAAGAACTCACGGGCACGATCGTCTCGCGCCTGAATCGTTCGATTGCCGAAATTGGAACGTTCGCGAAGATCGCCTCAAACGCCTTCATCTCGATGATCATCACCGCGATCGCCGTGCTCGCGATTAGCGCGTGGTACTGGTGGCCGCTCGCCCTCATCCTGTTCATCATGTTTCCGCTGTACCTGTGGCTGACCTCCCTCACGAGTGTCAAGTGGCAGCGGCTCGAAGGTGAGAAGAACGAGCAGATCGACATTGCCTCGGGCCGCTTCGCGGAGGTCGTGGGCCAGATCCGCGTCGTCAAGAGCTTCGTGCGAGAAAAGAGCGAGCTTGCCTCGTTCAGGAAGCGCTTCAACAGCACCGACGCGATCACGAAAGAGCAGTCGGTCCACTGGCACAAGATGGATGTCTACCGCCTCGCGGCCCTTAATCTCGCGTTCGCGGTGCTGTACCTCATCATCTTCATCCGCACGGTTCAGGGCGATTTCTCGGTCGGTGACATGGTCATCCTCATCCAGCTCATGAACCTCGTGCGCAACCCGATCGAGAACATGAGCTGGGTCGTGGACACGTCGCAGCGCGCGGTTGCCGGGTCGAAAGACTATTTCGCGGTCATGGACACGAAGGTCGAGGTATGGCCGACGCTTGCCGACGGACGATCGTTCCCGGATGCGGTGGAGGGTGCCCCGCGCATCGTTTTCGACCACGTGAACTTCGCCTACGAAGAAAACCACGACGTCCTGCACGACATGAGCTTCCACGTGGACTCGGGGGAGAAGGTCGCGCTCGTCGGCGAGTCCGGCGGCGGCAAATCCACGATCGTGAACCTGATCCTCGGCCTGTACCGCACGCGCACGGGCGAGGTGCGCCTTCGCGGCCACAACGTGAACGATCTGCCGATCGACGTGGTGCGCTCACGCGTGGGCGTCGTGTTCCAGGACGCGGCGTTGTTTAGCGGCACGATCCGCGAAAATATCGCCTACGGCCGACCCAACGCGACCGACGAAGAGGTGCGCGAGGCGGCTCGCCGCGCCAATGCGAGCCAGTTCATCGAGCGGTTCAACGACGGCTACGACACCCTGATTGGGGAGCGCGGCCTCAAACTTTCGGGCGGGCAGCGTCAGCGCATCGCGGTTGCGCGCGCGATGCTCAAGGACGCCCCGATCCTCGTGCTCGACGAGGCGACCTCCGCGCTCGATACGAAAGCCGAGCGGCAGGTCCAGGCTGGCCTCGACGCGCTCATGGAGAACCGCACGTCGATCATCATCGCGCACCGCCTCTCGACGATCGCGGGAGTGGACCGCATTATCACGCTGCGCGATGGTCGCATCGACGAGATCGGCACGCCCGCCGAGCTTGCCGCTTCCGGCGGTATCTACGCCGAGCTGCTTGCCCTGCAGAACGCGGGCGGCGCTGAGGCAAAGAAGCTGCTCGAGAGGTTCGGGATCACGGGCTGAGTTCCCCAGGTTAGTCTCGAGGGCGCCGAGGGGCGTTCGTACGATGGTGTCGTGACTTCCGAGCGTTTTTCACGAGAGCAGAGCATTGTGGTTGACGCGCCGGCCGGGCGCATCACCGGGTGGCGCGACGGCGAGGTGATTCGCGCGACGGGCATTCCGTACGCTCGCGCCGAACGGTTCGACAAGCCGGTTCCCGTCAACGACCTGGGATCGTTCGAAGCGCGAGAGTGGAGCCCATCGGCGCCGCAAAACACCGTGGAGGAGCCGCCGCTTTTCGGCCCCGAGCTTCGCGACCTGCCGGTGAGCGAGGACTGCCAAAACCTCTCGATCACCTTCCCCGGTGATATTCGCGAGGGCGAGAAGCTTCCCGTGATCGTGTGGATCCACGGAGGTTCGTATGTCGCGGGTGCGGGCGATTCGTCATTCACCGATCCCGCCCGCTTCGTTATTGAACGCCGTGTGGTCGTCGTGACCGTTTCCTATCGCCTCGGGGTGCTTGGCTTCCTCGGCTCCGCGCTCGGCCCCGCGAACCTCGGGCTCCTCGACCAGGCTGAGGCATTTCGTTGGGTTCGACGCAACATTTCGTCGTTTGGTGGGGACGTTGCGCGAGTGACGGCACTCGGGGAGTCGGCGGGGGCCGACGCCATCCTGCACCACACCGCCGCCATGGGGTATGCGATCCTCGAGGGCCGCGACGAGGAGCTGCTGTTCGACCGCGCGATTGCCCTCAGTCCACCGCTCGGGATCCGCGAAGGGCGCAGCCGCATGAACGCGCTCAGCGCGAGGATTCTTGAGAAACGCGTGAGGCGCGAGTCGCCCATTGACGACCTGCTCGCAGCACAAAAGACGATTGAAACGGCAGCGGCGCCCTTCGGCTACGCGGGGTCGATGCCGTTCGGCGTACAATACGGCCACGACCCACTTCCGCCGGAGGAGGACGTGCTCGCGGCGTGGCACGCGATCGCACCCAAGGTGCCCCTCCTCATCAGTTCAGTCGGAACCGAAAGCAGCTTCTTCGCGCATTCGATGCCTTTCGCGCGTTTTTTGCGGGGGCTTCCGCGCGTGGGGGAGCGGGCGTACTGGATGTTCGTGGATTCGTCGAGCAGGGCGGTGTTTACGAAAGGCATCGACTTTCTCGCGCACGAGTGGGCGGCTGCGGGTGGCATCTCGCACCGCGCCGTTGTGCCGTGGAGCGTGCCCGGTGATCCGTTCGGCTCCCCGCACGTCATGGATATCGCGCTCCTCTTTTCGCGCGAGGATTCGTGGCGTAGTGCGCTCCCGTTCGAGGGGGCGACGTGGGAAGAGATCGATCGTGCCGGTTCCGAACTTCGGCGGTATTTTGCGGAGTTTGCGAGCGGTGCGAGCGACCACCCCCTCACGAAGGAGCCGCGTGTGATCCGCGGCTTTGCTGCATAGGCGGGGCCTGATCGTAGCGGGAGGCGCAGCTTGGAGTGCGGCCGCGGTCGTGAAGGAGAGAGGCGTCGGATCGTTGAATGGCGATACCTACTCGACGTCGAGGTCACTGCTTCATAACGACCGATATGAAGTGCGCCCGGCAATTGACATGCCTCTCGCACGTCCGTGCTTTTCGCGCTAAGGTACGGAAGTACAGTCGAATATTACCGCCCGCTTTGGTCGTCCTTGACTTGGGCTGGTGGCAGACGAGAAGAGACTCCGGTCCTGAGCTCGTCCAATCGGTACTCGGCGAAATCCCTAATTTAAGGACACAATCATGATTTCTCCCCATGAGACGAGCGAGCCCAAGCGCCTACGGCGCTTGAGCGTCTCGGCTCTCACCGCGCTCGCACTCACGGCGGGCACGCTTGGCGCTGTTCCCCACAGCCCCTTCGTTTCCGAGGCCTCTGCAGCTGAAAGCTTCACCGGCGGCATCCGCGACAAGTCCGGCGCAGTTGAGAAGGACGCCCAGAAGGCTTCCGACCTCCCGGCCGGTTCGTGTGTTGTCTCGGAAAATGCGTCGGACGGCAGCCAGGCTGGTTTCAGCTGGAAGACGTTGGAGCCAAGTCCGACCTCCCCCTCAAAAACCCAGTGGGGTTTGAGTGTGTCTTTTGATAACTCGAAAGACCGCACATTCGCGGATTGGAGTTTCTCCAACTCGGGCTTGCTTAGCGCATACCTGAATGCCGGCACGGTGCCCTCCATGGGGGTCGGCCAGACCTTCCTTGGCGAGAATGTCACCCACAAGGCCGACGAGGACCTTGAGATTACCGAAGCTGGCCGCCAACGAAACACTAATATCGAGGCAGAGCTGACCGATGAAAAAGTCAAGCAGTTCGCTTCAGCCACTGCCGACAACCCGGTGCGCTACGCCTGGCAGAGTAACTACACGAAAGACCACACCACCCCTCCGTTTGCTACCCAGGGGACCAGCGCATTATTCACTGCTCTTGTCAACCCGTGGCCGAGCGAGAACATCGAATGTAACCCAATTACCGTCTCGTGGGAGTCTTTCGAGAAGCATGTGATCGTTCCTGGTGAGGAAACCAAGGTCGGTACGATCAACGTTCCTGCTGTGAAAAACGGCGGCACGGACGACTCGATGTCCCGCATGGTCGTGGAAGCCTACGACGGCAACGGCGAGTTCATCGGCACTACTGACCCGACAGCGTCCGGTGGTACGCAGAACCTGCGTATTGACGAAAAAACCGGCGAGATCTTCTTCACCTGGCCTGAGTACCGCGGTACCGACCTTGCGACCGACAAGAACGTGAACTTCTCCGTTCTCGCCAAGCCACGTACCGTGGACCAGCTTCAGTCTGCTGGTGAAAACAACGATCCAATCAAAGACTTTCGTGAAGCGAAGGCACAATTCGCTTTTGCTAGCTCCAACTCGCTGATGCGCTACAACAAGGCGAACGTCATCGACTCGAAGACTTTCTCCTTGGATGACACGGAGTACCACTCCCCGAAGTACGACAAGACCGAGGCTTCGATCATCTCGGGTGTCGATAGTGCGACGGGTCCGCTCGCGACCGAGCCTCAGAAGGTCACCTTCACCCAGACCCCTGACCTGATCAAGGAACTGGCGAAGAAGAAGGGCGACGGTGGCTTCGAAGCGAAGGTCACCCTCGACGAGAAGTATGTCTACGAGGGCTGGACCGTGGAGATGGACGAGGACTACAACGTCACCGTCACCGCCCCGGAGAACCCGCGTCCGGGCACCTTCGCGCGCCCTGTCGTAACCGTGGAGTACTCCAACGGCTCCACAGACAAGCTCGAACTGCTCGTTGTTGTCGACCCGAACAACACGCAGGTCACCGACCTCGTCCGCCCTGGCTTGACTAAGGGCGAAATCGGTGACGAGCTCACCGCGCAGGTGGGCACCAAGTCCATCATGAAGGGGCATAAGCCGGTTCACCCGGCTAAATTCGAGATCGACCAGTCCACCGTTCCAGCTGGCTGGACTGTCACTGTCGATGAGACCGGCAGGGTCACCGCGAAGGCGGACGACACCGTGGCACCGGGCACCATCATCACCCCGAAGGTGAAGGCGACCTACCCTGACCAGACCACGGACGAGATCGAGACCCAGTTCCAGGCCATCGTCGATATCAAGATCCCCGATTACGACACAGTGACGAAAAAGCCGGGTGCCAACGTCAGCTTGACGCCCACGCTCCCAGAGCGCGGCCTGAGCGGTAACACGACCGACGAGGCCCCGAAGCGTTACACCTTCGAGGACGGCAAGACCGAGTACACCCACACGGATGACAGCGGCACGTGGACTGTCAAGATCGACGAGAACACCGGCGAGATCACCACGACGATCCCGAAGACCGCACCCGAGGGCTACATGCTGGACGTCCCGGTCCTCGCGTACTACGACAATGTTGACAAGCCGCAGCAGGTGAGGGGCACCGTCGTCGTTCTGAAGAGCGACGTTGCTCCGACCTACGACGTGCAGGTCACCGGTCCGAACCAGGCCGTGGAACACCACGTTCAGGACGCACCTAAGGGATCGAAGTTCTCGTTCGGCAAGGATGAGAACGATCAACCGATCACCGAGCAGGAAGTTGACGGCTGGAAGTACAAGGTCGACCCGAACACCGGTGTTGTATCTTCCACCCCGCCGGCAGATGCCAAGCCGGGTGACAAGAAGACTGTCACCGTAACCGTCGAGGCTCCGGATGGATCGACTCCGGTGGTTCCCGTCACCACCGTGGTGAAGCTGTCTAACAACTGGGAAGCGGAGCCCTCCTACCCAGTGCAGACGGTGTACCCGGGTGAGTCCGCCACGCTCCCGCTGGAGCTCAACAAACCGGACAACATCAACGTCGCCAAGGACAACCCTTACAAGCTGGGTGACCTCCCGGCGGGTTGGAAGGCCACCATTGACGACAACGGCCAGATCACCGCTACCGCACCTGCGGATGCGAAGCCGGGCGACCAGGTCAAGATTCCGGTCACCGTGACCTACGAGGACGGCTCTACGGATACCGCTTACGCAGTGGTGAACGTTATTGATGTTCCGACCCGTGAAGTTCCGTTCGATGTCGAGTACAAGTACGACAACACCATCCCTGCCGGCGAGTACAAGGTTGAAACCAAGGGCGAGCCGGGCTCGGAAAAGCAGAACAAGGACGGCAGCTGGGAGCAGATCAAGGCTCCGGTGAACGAAGTCGTCGTCATCGGCACGAAGCCCGCTGCAAGCGCCAAGGAAGTGACCTGGAAGGTTCCGATCCCCTTCCCGACTGAGGTTCGCGAGAACCCGGAGCTGAAGCCTGGTGAAACCCGGGTAGTCCAGGAAGGTGAGAACGGCGAGAAGACCTACACCGCTAAGTTCACTGCCGAGGGCGATAAGGCTGAGGTAGTCGAGGAAGAGACCACCAAGGAGCCTGTCAAGCGGATCGTTGAGTACGGCCCGGGCCTTGCTCCGAGTGAGCTGGTGACCAAGACCGAGAAGCCGATTCCTTTCGAAACCGAGATCGTCTTTGACGACACCTTGGAAGAAGGTCAGCAGAAGGTTGATCAGAAGGGTGAAGTTGGTACCGAGGTTGTGACTTCGACTCAGAAGATCGTGGACGGCAAGCCTTCGGGTGACCCGGAAGTGACCACTGAGCGCACCAAGGAACCGGTCAAGCAGATCATCCGCGTCGGCACCAAGACGACCGGTACTACGACTGAGACCGTTACGGCTGAAGTTCCGTTCGGTGTGAAGATCGAGTTCGATCCGAACATGCCTGCCGGTAAGTCCGAGGTTGTGACCGAGGGTGTTCCGGGTGAGAAGACGGTGACGATCACGCGAGATATCACCAACTCGAAGCCGGGCGACCCGCAGATCACCGAGGAAATCACCAAGGAGCCGGTTGATCAGGTCATCAAGGTCGGCACCAAGCCGTCCGAGGCGTCCGAGAAGGTTACCTGGACTGCTCAGGTTCCGTTCGAGGTTGAGACTCGCCCGAACCCGGAACTGAAGCCGGGTGAGATCAAGGTCGTCCAGAAGGGCGTGCCTGGCGAAAAGACCTACACTGCTGACTTCACGTCCACGGGCGACGATGGCTCCGTGAAGGTCGAGGAGAAGCAGACCAAGGATCCGGTCAAGGAGATCATCGAGTACGGCCCAGCAGCTGAGGACACCTCTGTGGTGACCAAGGTTGAGAAGCCTGTTCCGTTCGAAACTGAGATTGTCTTCGACAACACCCTGGAAAAGGGTAAGCAGGTCGTTGACCAGGAAGGTGAGCTCGGTACTGAGGTTGTGACGTCGACTCAGAAGATCGTCGACGGTAAGCCTTCGGGCGACCCGGAAGTGACGACTGAGCGCACCAAGGAACCGACCAAGCGGATCATCCGTGTGGGCACCTACGACCCGGCACCGTCTGTGGAGCCGAAGCAGGTTGAGCTGCCGTACAGCACGAAGATCATCTACGACAAGAACCTTGAACCCGGCCAGGAGGTCGTGGACCAGGAAGGCGAAAACGGCATCATCGAGGTGACTGTTGAGAACGGTCAGCCGTCTGTGAAGACCGTCAAGGAGCCTGTCGAGAAGATCGTCCGCGTTGGCACCAAGCCAGCTGACGGCGTCGAATGGACCGAAGAGATCGCTTTCGATGTCAAGGTCGTGGAAGACCCCGAGCTTGAAGCCGGCAAGGTGGAGACCGTCCAGCAGGGCAAGCCGGGTGAGCGCGTCCACAAGACCGACGGCACAGAGGAAGTTCGCGTCAAGCCGGTCGACCACATCATCAAGGTCGGCACAAAGTGCAACTGCGACAAGCCAACCCCGGAGGACCCTGGCAACCCTGAGGATCCGACGGATCCGGGTAAGCCTGAGGAGCCGGGTAAGCCCGAGGATCCGACGAAGCCTGGTAAGCCTGAGGACCCGACGGATCCGGGCGCGCCTGAACAGCCGGGTAAGCCTGAAAATCCGACGAAGCCTGGTAAGCCTGGGAATCCGGCTAACCCGAGCAATCCGTCGAAGCCGGCTATGCCTCTACCGCGTACCGGTGCCGAAATTGCCGCGACTGCTGGCCTTGCCGCACTGCTCGTGCTCGGTGGCGTAGGCGCAGTGGCATGGCGCCGCAGGTCAAACTCGCGGAGGTGAGCACCGAGGCGATGAGGTTCTAAAGCCTCATCCCTGACTCGCACACATGTGGCGGGGGGGCGGGAGAAATCCCGAACCCCCGCCACAGTCGTATGCCCGTGACCGAAACTCGGCGATGCCGCCGCCCAAGAGAAAGGTAAGAGGCAATTCTCGAGAGGAAAGATGCGGCCGCAGCTCGATAGGCAAAGTGCGCCGCAGGAGGCGAGAGGTATCGGGCTAGAAAACCCCCCATGGCCGTCGGCGGGATAACCGTCACCGTTAGCTAAAACTCAACCCAACATTTGCGGCGGAAAGATGGTGAATAGCGCCGCAAACGTTGGGGTTAGTTTCCTAGATCGGGAAAGGGGAGAGGAGGGAAGGGAAGGGTCGCCGAAGCCAGGGGTCGCTGGGTGTGCCGGTTCGGGTGCGAGGTCGGTGCCGGTGCGGGATGGGGGTGCCGAAGCCGTGATCCGTCCGGCCTGCTGCTCCGGATGACTCCCGCGGCTCCCCTTCTCTCCAACCTAGGAATCTAAACCCTACGTTTGTGGCGTAATGGCTTCGAGTTGCGCCGCAAACGTTGGGGTTAGTTTCCTAGACGACCGCCTCGAGCTCCGTTCCCTCGGCGCCGTTATCGAGCTCGCCCCGGCGCTTGTTGCGCAGCACCCCGTGGCGGGGGCTGAGCGCCCACGAGAGCACGAAGATCGCCGTCGCGACGAGTACGATCGTGCCGCCCGTCGGGAGATCGAGCGCCCACGAGAAGTACACGCCGAGCAGGGCGCTGCCCATGCCGATGCCCGCAGCGCACGCCATCATGGGAACGATCCGATCCGTGAGCATGCGCGCTGAAGCGGCAGGGGTCACGAGAAGGGCGAGGACGAGGATGTTGCCGATCGTGTGGATGCTCATGACAACCGCGAGAGTCACGAGCACCGAGAGGGCGATGTCGAGGAGCATCACGGGCAGGCCGAGTGCCGCAGCGTAGCCGCGGTCCATCCCGAGGACAACGAGGTCTCGATGCAGGATGACGAGGAGGGCGAGCACGATCGCCGTGAACACCGCGGAGGTGACGAGCGCCGAATCCTCGATGCCCGTGATCGCCCCGAACAAGAAGCTTGAAAGCGAACCGCCGTAGCCGGGGGCGCGGCTCATGACCACGATGCCGAGTGCAAACGCCGCGACGAAGAACACGCCGATCACGGCGTCGCTTCGCAACCGGTGATGGTTGCCGAAAACGGCGATGAGGATCGCCGTGATGACGCCCGCGACGATTCCGCCCACGAGGAACGAGCCCTGGAGCACGAATGCCACCGCAATCCCGGGGAACACCGCGTGCGCGACAGCGTCGCCAATGAACGTCATGCCGCGCAGCACCACGTGCGTGCCCACAACGGCGCACACGAGTGCCGCGAGCATCGACACGACGAGAGCCTTCGGTAGGAACGTCAGCTGCGGGTTCGTGAGGTCGGTGAGGAAGTCGAGAGGAGTCAGCATCAATGGTCTTTCGATTCGGCGTCGACCGCGGAGGCGACGTGCGTGAGAAGCGGTGAGTGCTCGGAGACGCGGAAGGTCTCCCGCCACGGCTCGGGGTCGCGCAGTTCGCTTGGCGGGGCATCGGCGATCACTCGGCGATTGAGCAGCACCACGCGGTCGGCGACGTGCAGCGCATGCGTAAGGTCGTGCGTCGACATGACCACGGCGCAGCCCTCGCGCGCGAGCGACACGAACAGGTCACTCAGGAGTTCCTGCGAGGGCATGTCGAGCCCCGTGAACGGCTCATCGAGCAAAAGAACGGCAGGCTCGAGCACAAGTGCGCGAGCGATCATGACGCGTTGGCGCTGACCGCCCGACATCTCGCCGATGGGCCGATCTTTCATCGCATCCATGCGCACCTTCGCAAGGGCACGCGCCACCGCCTTGTAGTGCTCTTTGCCGGGGGAGCGCCAGCGGCTGAGCTTGCGAATAAGCCCGAGCATGACCACGTCGTGCGCGGTCGCGGGGAAGTCCCACTCCATTTCGCTGCGCTGCGGAACGTACGCACGTTCCCCGCGCGCGTCGACGGTTCCCGAAGCGAGGGGGAGCACCCCGAGAAGGCTCTTCACGAGGGTGGTTTTACCGGCGCCATTCGGCCCGAGCAGCACCGTGACACTTCCAGCCTCGATATCGAGGCTGATGTCGTCAAGGACCGTGCGCCCACCGAGATTCACGCGTAGCTGCGAGCACGACAGCGGTAGCGCGGCATCGGTGTGCCCCGCCGCGGTCGCGCCAGCCGCCTCACGCGGGTGTGCGCTGAGGGCGGAGGTCACTTCCTGCCACCTTCACCCGGCTGTTTCGCAGCCGAGGAGCCGGTGCCTGCGGCTTCGCTTTCGGCTTCGGCTCGCGCGCGCTCATTCTTCTTCTTGTTGAGCGCGTAGGCTCCGCCGCCCGCGGCAGCAACCACGGCAGCGCCGCCGCCCACGATCCACGGAAGAGAGTTCGAGCTCGTCTTTTCGCTCGCGCCGTCATCGGCAGCGCCCTTCGAGGGCTCAGCCTTCGCGTCATCCTTCGCGGCGCCGGGAGCCGAGGAAGCGTCGGACCCGCCATCGCTCGCACTTCCCGCGGCCGGTGCACCGTCGTTGCCCCATGCGGGCTTCGCCTGCATCGCTTCATCCGGTGCGGTCGCATCGCCGACCGCGAAACGCAGGGTGCCGCCAGCGGAGTACTTCGTGCCATCCTCGCCCTCGGCCATCGCCTCCACGGCGACGAGATACACGCCGGGCTTCGTGAACACCCAGTTCGCGTGCGTGTGCGTGTTGATATCCACGAACACGTCGGCGGGGGTCTGCTCGAGCGTGTCGCCATCGGCGAGCTGCTGCGGCGGCGCGAAGTTGCCCGGCTGGAGGAACAGGCTGAAGTGGCCGGGACCGGACACGTGCGTGAAGCGCAGCGTGACGCCGCGCGGGCATGCTTTGACGACAGCGGGATCCTGCGTATTCCACCCGAGCCACACGACGCCCGACACTTCGGTCTGGGGCACGACGTACACCTCAGAGCCAGATTCGGCCTTGATGAACGAGTACGCTTCATCGTCCGGAACGGGAAGAATTCCCT
>OKCK01000167.1_pt1 | contig 17451 bp, 16 predicted proteins | sample 1614961 | NCBI WGS metagenome assembly OKCK01 (sample SAMN04436984, study PRJEB24849) | human gut metagenome | biome: human gut; feature: NICU; material: stool | host: Homo sapiens | place: USA: Saint Louis, MO | collected 2010-07-31
TGCCCTGACCTCGATCGCCATCGATTCGTCTCCTTTCGCTTACCCGCTCACCACAATGATGCCACATCCTCTTGCGCGTCTATCGCAACCACCCCTAGCGCATTGAGGGCATTAAGGAGGGTATGACGCGACCGGTAGAGTGGAGGCATCACCCCAACCGAAAAGGAGGCGCCCATGACCCCGCCGAAGTACGCCCAGGCGTTCCCGAGCGCGACCGCCGAGCAGAACATTTCCGCCGCCAACGCTCGAGTCGAGGCGCGAATCGCAGGTAAGGGTGCGATCACTCCCCCTCAGTTTGCAACGCTCCTTCAGGCGTGGCGGCTCGAGAAGCTCGCGTGAGAGGAAGCGGCACCATGAGCACACATCTCTCCCCGGAAGGGCTGCGCGGCAAAGTCGCCTTCGTGACGGGCGCGTCCGGCGCACTTGGTTCCGACGCCGCCCGGGCCCTAAGCGCCCGCGAAGTTCGGCTCGCTCTCCTGGGCCGCAACACCGACAAGCTCGAGGCTCTCGCCCGCGAGCTCGGTGGCCCTGAAAAGGCCCTCGCGATCGAGATGAACGTCCGCAACCTCGCCTCGGTCGAGGCTGCGGCGAAGAGCGCTGCCGACCACTTTGGCGGCATCGATATCCTCGTCGCCGGCGCAGGCATGGTGACGACTGAATTGGTCGAGGACTACTCGGCGACGGGCTTCGTGGATGACGTTGACACCAACCTCAACGGGGTGTGGCGCACCATTAAGGCCACACTCCCCTACGTTCGCGAAGCGAAGGGGCACGTGTGCATCATTGCGTCCCTCGCCTCGTTCATTCACATGCCGGAGATGTCCGCATATTCAGCCTCGAAGGCCGGAGTGCTCGCGCTCGCTAATTCACTCAGGCTTGAGCTCGATGGAAGCGGAGTGAGCGTCGGAACCATTCACCCCTCGTTCTTCGAGTCTGCTCTCGGGGATGCGCTCACCACCTCTCCGCTCCTGAATCGCGCAAGCGGTAACTTCGGCGGGCTCTTCACCCCGATCAAACGCGAGGACGTCGTTGCCGCGATCGTCAAAAACATCGAGCGTCGCTCACGAGTTGTGGTGCTACCGAAGGCGTTTTCGGCCCTCGCCCTCGTACCTGGTCTCGGCCAGCGCGTAATCGAACCGTATCTCACGCACAATCTTCGAAAGACGAGTCAGAAGCTCTCGCGTTAGCGGGCGATCCCCCAGCTCTCAAGGGTCTGATCGACCATTCCGTGACGCCAGCGGGCGCCCTAAGCCTCCAGCTCCGGCTCCTCCGCTCGGGCCTGCTCGAACACCTCTCTTGCCGCACCGAGATTGACGAGCCCAATGACGATGCCCACCGCGACGTCGGGGAGAACCGAATGCCACACGAGGGTGAGAACGCCTGCCGCAATGATGAGGACGTTCGCGAGCACATCGTTGCGGGCGGCGAGCCATGCGCCGCGCACGAGCGCGTTGTGACCCGCGCGCAGGCGCACGAGGAGCACGGCACAGCAAGCGTTAATCACGAGCGCTGCAAGGGCTGTTCCTGAAAGCGCAAATGGTTCCGGCGGCAGTCCCGTGAGGAGCTTGTGAATCGCCATCGCGAACGCAGCGCCCGCGGGAATGAGGATGAGCCCTGCGAGCGCGTAGGAGGCTTTCCGTCTGCTCTCCAGTGGCCATGCGAGGGCGAGGAGAACGAGGGAGTTGATGAGGAAATCCTCGAGAAAGTCTGCTGCATCGGCGAGCAGAGAGGCGGAGCCGATCGTGAAGGCGAGTATCGCCTCGCCGAGGCAGCCGGCAAGGTTGAGGATTGCGACGATGAGTATTATTCGACGCGCACGAGCGTCAAGCTCCGGTGTATTCACGGCCTCTCCCACGATTCAAGGTGTCCTTCCCTCACGCGAAAAAGGGGATGGGGCTCAAGCACAGCACCCTCGGGCGGGACCCCTTGCCAGCCTGGTTCGCGTTCTCGCACCTTCCTTCGTAAGTGTTCGGCTTCAAACGTTAGCTGCCCGGTAGTAACCGACAGAGAGCCGTCGAGTTGCCCGGGCGCGTGAATTTTCGAATGATCAAACGAGTATCCACGGGAATCTGCCTCACGTGCGATCCCTAAAAGGAATGCCCCGATGCTCCCTTGGGGATCGGCGCTCTCTCGAAACCGCTCGAGTTGGGGATGCTTCGTATATCCCTTAGTGAGGCCCGCAAGCACCTTTTGCGCCAAGAGTGCCTCCCGCCAGCAGGCGACGAGCGCCATCCGATCAAGGTAGGCGGGATGCAAAGACCACAGCCGCAAATGAAACACCCTTTCGTGGCGAAGAGAAATGCACGCCTCTAGCTATTCGAACCGTGCTGTGGCCTAATAGCCAGTTACCCAGGTAGTGTGTGACGTAACCGACGTTTCCGGCCCCGTTCAAGCGGCGCCACGCGGGTTGAAAGGGAAAGCGATGTCAGCACAGCAACCACCCCAGCAAACGCAGGGCTACCCGCAACCGCCATTGGGGCCCGAGAAGTCGCCCGGAAGGCGGGCAGTCGTCATCTGGTCGTGTATCGCGGCAGCGGCCCTCTTCCTCATTCTTGCGGTGGTGGCAGTCGTTGCATTTCTATTGTGGAACGGCTCGAAAGAAGAGCCTCCAGCTGCACCCACGACGACTCAAACGTCGCCGTCACCGGCACCCTCTGACCCCACCTCCGAGGGCCCCACTTCCCCGCCCGACGAAACTGAATCGCCGACGCCTGTCGCACCACCAACGACCAACGCGCCCTCCGCACCGACACCGAAGTCTGCTGAAGAGGCGAAGGCGGCACTGCACTCGGCACTGCCGGAGAAGATCGAAAACTGGGTCCTCAAGGATGTTGGTGGGGACAAGATCTATAAGGACGGGGACCGACGGATCAGCTTCATGGTGGTCAGCCTTTCCGAGGACCCATCGAACCCCTCACAGGGCCGTGAGGGCGAACAGGTGTTTGAGCGTGGCAGCTGCGGCGCAAATGCCCACAACCCTGATGCGATCACCTGCCTGATTTTTCCGCGCGCAACAGGAAACACCGCGTATTACATGACATCGAAGTACTCCGATATGGAGGAAATGGTTCGCGTTTCGAAAGCTGTGATCGAGGGCAAGTAGCCCCACGAAGCGCGCGTAAAGACAGGGGGAAACCATGGCTAGCCCGCACAACCTGCAGAATCGGACACGATCGCCGCTGGCGATAATTTTTGCGGCCTGCGGCTGCCTCATCGCCGCAGTTGTAGCAGTGATCATGATCGCGGTCGCCGCGATCATCATCAATATGCCCAAAGCCGCAAACCCGCCGTCGCCAACGTCTAGTACGTCGACGTCATCGTCTAGTCCGTCGGCGTCGGCCGATGAAACCTCACCCCCACCTGCCTCCCCCACGCCTGGCGTCCCTCAGCCGACGCCAGGCCGTCCGTCAACGAACACGGGAGATAACACCGACGACACCATAAACGCCCGCCTTCCCGACACCGTCGGTGAGTGGAATCTCGCCCACATCGGCACAAGGCCCATCTACGCGCGCGGCGAAAACACCATTTCGATCCTCGTCACCGACATCGCCGACGACAAAGCCACTGCGGAAAATCCCTCGTGGGGGCTCGAAGGTGAGAAGGTTTTCGACCGTGGTGTGTGCGCGCCGCATCCCGATGGCCGCGGAGGCTTCATGTGTTGGGTATGGCCCAAGGACCTCCCCGACACCGTGTTTTCAGTGCAGTCTCGCGATGCGTCGATGGAGGAAATCATTAAGGTCGCGGAGGCCGTCCGAGGCTGACCCCGACTCGTACCGAAAGAACCGCCGATGACAGCAAAGTCAATCCAAGATGCCCTCGCCGAGCGTTTCCTGCGTTACTCGGCGATTTCGAGCCAGTCCGATGCGTCTTCGACAACCGTTCCCACAAGTGAGGGGCAGTGGGAGCTTGCACGTTTGCTCAAGAGCGAACTCGAGCAGGCAGGGGCCGAGGCAATTCACCTCAGCGACACGTGTGTGCTCACCGCCAAGATTCCCGCGAACCTTCCCGGGGATGCCGCGGCCCCCGCGATTGGTTTTTGCACCCACCTCGACACGGTCGATGTGAATCTTTCCCCTGAGGTAAAAGCCCGCGTGATCGAGTACGACGGCGGGGACGTGTGCCTCAACGAAGCGAACGACGTCTGGCTGCGCGAGAGTGAGCACCCCGAGATCGCTCGTTACAAGGGCGAGAGGATCCTCGTGACGGATGGTACGAGCGTTCTCGGCGCGGACGACAAGGCGGGGGTCACGTCAGTCATGGAGGCAGCGGTGTGTCTGTTGCAGGATCCGACGGTCCCTCACGGCGACGTGTACCTGAGCTTCGTGCCGGACGAAGAGATTGGCCTGCGGGGCGTTCGCACGATGGACCTTGCGCGCTTCCCCGTCGAGTACGCGTTCACGCTCGATTCGTGCGAGCTTGGAGAGGTTGTGGAGTCGACCTTCAACGCGGCGAGCGTAAGAATCGACATCGTTGGTGTTTCCGCTCACCCCATGAACTCCAAGGGAAACATGGTGAACCCGATCCTCATCGCGCACGACATCATCGACCAATTCGATCGGGAGGAGACCCCGGAGTGCACGGAGGGCCGCGAGTCCTACATTTGGGTGAACGCTATCGAGGGGAATCAGACTACGGCGCACATCGGTATCGCTGTGCGGGACCACGACCGTGCGGGCTACAAAGAAAAGAAGCAGCGTATACGCGATATTGCGGCGCGCGTGTCGCAGGCACATCCTCGGGCGAAGGTCACCGTCGACATTGAGGACGTGTACGGAAACATCGAGGACGCGAAAACAGAAGAGAACGCAGTCGCAACCGACAATATCGTGAAGGCAATGGCACAGCTCGGCATTGAGCCGATCCACCTCTCGATGCGCGGCGGCACAGACGGTTCGTGGCTTTCGCGTCAGGGGATCTTCACGCCGAACTTCTTTACGGGCGCGCATAATTTCCACTCGGTGTTCGAGTTTTTGCCGCTTAACGCCTTTGAGAAGAGTTTCGAGATGGTCAATACGCTCATTCGACAGGCGGCGCAGCAGTAACGACCGCGTTCTGAGCCGTGAAAGGGCCGGCGGCCTCCCCGGGGAGATCGCCGGCCCTCGTGTTCGCGGGAAAGACCGCTTAGCGCTTGCGTACGGAGCGAGCGACGAGCGTTCCGCCAACGCCGAGCAGCACGAGAGCTCCGAGCGCGGTCACGAGGTAGGCGCTACCTTCGACGCCTGTACGCGGAAGCGGCACGTGGGCCTTCTTCTCTCCCGGACTTGTCAGGCGGGTGGGCTCATCAGCCTTGGCTGGCGCTTCGACCGGGTTCGACGGCCCATCGGCAGGCGCGGGGGCAGGCTTCTCAGGTGCCTCACCCGCGCCCTCACCCTCGCCTGATTCGTCATCGGCGGGATCGGCAGGGCGGTCTTCCGACGGCTGCGTGCCTTCATCGGAGGCGACATCGAAGGCGTCACCGACCTTGCCGAGGCGGAGGAATACCGTCTCGCCAGTTGCGTCATCGAGGCCGTCGTTATCGGTGACGGCGTACATCGAGCCGTCCTTTGCGACGGTGAAGCCTTCGAGCTTCTCCTGGGTCCAGCCGCCAGTTGCACGCAGCTTCGGCAGAACGTCGAGGACCTTGCCCTTATCGAGCGCGATCGGCGCGCCGTTCGCTGCTGCGACGTCGTCTTCGCTGGGAAGCGTTACCTGGACGAGCTGCTTCACCTTGGCGTCGGGGCCGTTGAGCTTATCGCGTTCGATGAGCACGAGGGTGTCGTCGACGATGGTGAGTTCGGAAAGGCCCGTCCAGTCGCCCTTCGTGTCGGTCGCGGTGAGCTCGACCGTGTACCAGTTCCATGCTTTAGTCGTGGTGTTGTAGCGACCGATGCGTGCGACGTTTCCTTCTTGGGCCTCGAGAGGCTTCGCACTCGCGTCTTTCCACAGCGGACGTTGGATCGCGACGAAGACCTCTTCTTCGCCCTTCTCGTTGATGCGTGCGTCGATGCCTTCGAGACCCCACTTGCCAATGTGCGCGGAAACGTCCTCGGGAAGTGCGATTTCTTCCTGGATGTTGAGGTCGGCATCGGTGCGCACGATGCGGTTTTTGTCGCCCGTCTTGCCTTCGGACGCGAGCCAGAAGCCGCCGTCTTCGCGCTGGCTGAGTCCCTCGATGTCGAGACCTTCGGCAACTGCGCCATCGCGCTTGACGGCGCGGCGCTCGGTGATGAGAGCAGGTTCTTTCGAGGCATCGATCGTGTAGATGTAGGCGACATCAAGTGCCGCGTCGGACGCTGCGTAAAGCGTGGAGGCGTCGGACTTGCTCGCGGCGAGAGAACCGAGCGCCGTCCACGGAACCGCGTGGCCGTCTTCGGATTTCACAGAGACGATGCTCGGCTGGGCGGTTTCGGGGGCATCGGCGCCGAGCTTGTACAGGTTCACGGCGCTGCGCACGCGAGCGGAGGCGTCGTCGGTTTCGCTCGAGACGGCAAGAAGCTTGCGCCCGGGAATCGGCAGGATCCCCTCGGGGCCATTCGTCGTGAACAGCAGCTGCTCGAAGGTGGGTGCGGCCGGGTTCTCCACGTTGTAGACGGCAACGAAGTTGGAACGCTCGGAAGCAACGAAGGCGTAGCGCACGCCTTCGATTTCAGCCACGGCGAGCCCTTCAATTTCGGGCCCCTTTTTGCCGGCGCGCTTTTCGTTGTGCAGACCGTACTTGTTTGCGATTTCCTCGATCGAATTGCCGGCATCCCACACGACGGTGCCCTTGGTGTCGAAGACGGTCCAGCCTCGCGAGCCGCCCTTCCAGTCGCCTTCGTTCGCGGTGGCAACGTGCTCGTCATCGATCCACGCAATGGCGTCGGGCTCGCGTGGAATGTCGCGGAGCTGCCCGGTCGGCTGGATATCGCCGTCCTTCTTCGTGTCGATGCCGTCGAGGTTCACCGTGCCGGCGGTGAACACGCTCGTGATCTCGTTCGTGTTGAGATCGATAATCGCGACGCCGTTGTTTTCCTGGAGCGTGACGGCGAGCTCGTTCTTCGAGTTGATCGACACGTACTCGGGCTCGAGGTCCTCGGGCGTGTTGAGGCCGGCCTTCTTCACGATGTCGAGAACCTCACCGTTGCTGTCTGTGAAGCGCACGGGGACGGCCGTCCAGGTCGAGGGGTCGCCCTCAAGCTTGAGTGTTTGCACGAAACCGGTGGGCATTTGCGGCAAACCGCCCTTGACGTCCTTTCGCTCTTCATCGCGCTGGTTCTCGATCGCGATTGCGGCAATCGAGCCATCCTTGTTGATAGCGATCGAGTCGGGCTGGCCTTCGAGGTCGATCGAGGCGACCTTTTCTCGCGTGCTGACCTTGAGTACGTCGACGCGTCCCTTCGGCTGCGTGAAGTTCCCACCCGTCTCGTCGATCACGACGAGCACGTAATCCCCGGCGACGGCAACCGAAGTGGGCTGGTCGTCGGCGTGGCCGAGTTCGGCCAAGGATACGCTGCCCGCACCCTTGGGGTTATGGGGGTCGCTGATGTCGAGGAAACCGATGCGCTTGCCCGCCGCATCGGTGTAGATGAGGGTGTTGCCGTCTTCACTCACGGTCGAAATTTCGGCGACGGTTTCATCCGCGGGATCAACTCCCTCGGGGGCATTCTTATACACCGGGTACGTCGCGGTGCGTGCGAAGGGGCTTTCGACGTTCTCGTCACCCTCGGCGAGAGCGGGGATAGCAAGGCCGAGGCCGAGCGAGCACACGAGGGCACTTGCCGCGAAGATTGAGGAGGTACGCTTCACGTCTTTGACTTTCTAAGAGATGCGGGATCGTTCACGCGCGCCGGGGAAAATTTCACGCACCCCCATCTTTGTCCCGTCCGGTAAACGCACGGTTACGCAGCGGCGAGTGTTGGTTGAATCGCTCCGCTTGCAGCAGGAAAAACGCGGCCCGACGGCACCCTAGGAACCGTCGAGCCGCGCAGCGGGTCTCGCTCTAACCGAGCAGGTCCGGGTAGTCGGTCTCTACCTCTTTGACGTGGCGGTCCACGAACGCGAGGACAGTCGAGTACCACGTGAATGCATTGTTCGGCGTCAGCACCCAGTGGTTCTCATTCGGGAAGTAGAGGAACCTGTGAGGGTTCTCCTCCGGGCTCTTGCCCGAGGCCTCAAGCAGCTCGTACCAGAGGCGTAGCCCCTCTCCGATCGGAACGCGATAATCCTTATCGCCGTGAATCACGAGCATGGGCGCGACGATCTCCCCCACTGAATCGGCGGGGTTGTATTCGACCACATGAGCATCATCGAGGTGGGCACCCCAGTGCTGGCCAGCGTCGGTCGTGTGGCGGAACTGGTCGATGTTCCACAGGGACGCATGCGTGACGATGCAGTCGAAGAAGTCTCCCGTGTGGCCCGCCACCCAGTTCGCCATGTAGCCACCGTAGGATCCGCCAAGCGCAGCCTTCTTCGTCTCATCGATTTCAGGATGCTCAAGCGCGGCTTTGGTGGCGCGCATGATGTCGTCGAACGCGCTTCCACCGAGCTGGTCCCAACCGCGGTCGATCATGCCTTGGCCGTACCCGGTCGAGATGGCGGGGTCGGGAAGGAGTACAGCGTAGCCACGAGCGACGGCCGTCCACGGGTTCCAGCGCCAACTCCAGCTGTTCCACGAGCCGAAGGGACCACCGTGAATCCACAAAAGAAGCGGCACAGGGTTTGTTTCACTCGCGTTTTTCGGCACGCACAGCCACGAGCGCACGCTCGTGCCGTCTTCTGCCTCGATGCTGAACTCGGTGAGGTCGCCCGGAACCGCCGGGGCCTCAAGCGCAGCATCGATGCGGCTCACCTCGCGTGTGTCGGGATCGAGCCGCACGGGAAGCGGAGGCTGATCGATTGCATCTTGAAGGGCGACGAGGCTCCCGTCGCGCTCGGCGAGCGCGACGGCGTCGTAGTGGAAATTTCCCTCGGTGAGAAGCTCAACCGTTCCCTTATCGACATCGAGACGGAAGATTCCGCCGCGACCCTCATGGTCGGCCGTAAAGTAGATGCTCTTGCCGCAAGGCGTGATCGCGACGCAGCCAATCCAGTCGGAGAAATTCGTCGCCGTAGCTGTGCGCTCGCCGGTTTCAAGGTTGTAGATCGAATACTCGAGCTTCAGCGGCACCGTTCGGCTCACGGCCTGCTCACGGGCGAGGAGGAGGTAATCCCCCGCGGGGCTCACCGCTTCGAGCATGTGATGGGCGCCGTCTTCTTCGGCAAGTGTCGTGACGGATCCCGACTCAACGTCGATCTTCACCACGGTACTGAAAGAGCTGATCCCACGCACCGTGCGATTCAGCGTCGCGTAAATGAAGCGACCGTCGGAACTAATCTGGGCACCCGCGACCCGTTCATAAGGAGCAAAGTGGGTGAGCTGGCGAAGCTCGAGCTCGGCGTCGCCGTCCTCGGCATCGAGCGGCTCGGCAACGAAGATCTGGCTCACGGTAGGGCCAAGGTCGTGATCCCACGCGCGCACGGGATAGCCGGTGTGGAGGATGCCCGTGAATTTCTTGTCTTCGCGCTCTTTCGCGATGCGAGCGTCGTCTTCCGCGTCCTTCGCGTGAGGATGCACCCCGCTCACGAGCGCGATGTGACCGCTTTCGCGCGCGATGCTGAGTCCGGCAAAGCCCGAGTGCCGCTTCGCGACGACGCGGGCCTCTCCCCCGCCGTTCGGAAGAAGAAAAAGGCGCTGTTCGCTGTCGTCATCGCCGGTCTCCCGCTTCGCGGTGAAAAGGATGTCGCCCTCATTGGTGATGCCCGCGAGGGCCTCCCCTTCGAGGCCGCGCGTGAGGCGGCGTGGCTTGCGGGTGTCGCCTTCGCCGCACGGAAGTTCCCACAGAGCACTCACGTACGCGTTTTTCTTCTGATTGAGTTCGGTGCGTACCGCAATGAGGCGGTCCCCTGCGGGAGAAAGCGCCAGGCCCGAAAAGCGCGGCTCGGCGACGAAATGTGTCAGGTCATGAAAAATTGATGCTGTCTCAGTCATGGAGCAAGCCTAGCGAGGAAAACGCATAGTGTGCTGCGCGTCTCACCCAGGGGAAGTCGGTCCGCGGCCAAAGAAAAACCCCAGGCGCCTGTACCGGCAACCTGGGGTTTTAGTTCGACGTTACTTAGACGTTCATTTTGATACAAGGCTCTAGGTGGGTGCAGATTCCGGGCAGGTGGATGCAAAACCCGAGAAGGCGGGTGCAACCGCGTGGCAGGTGAGTGCAGAACGACGCGAGGTGGGTGACTTTAATCCTGACGGATCAGCCAGGTAAGTTCCGGGTGATTACCAGCAGCGTATTCGGTTCGCTAGAGGCTAGTTACATAGCTGCGTTCGTTCTATTTTGGGAGTGTGTTGATTCCGATGGTGCTGTAATCTCCGCTCGGATGTGCCAAGAAACGATCAAGTGTTTCGACGGCTTTGGAGATCACTAAGCCCATTCTCGAGGTAACCAATCTTTCCTTTTCATTTTCCGCCCAGCCACTCCTAGATGGCGTCTCATTCACCGTTTGCGACAGCGAGCGCGCGGTACATGTGGGGCAAAACGGCTCTTACAAAACCACGCTGCTGAGCCTTATACGTGGAGAGCTAACCCCGATCGAGGCCACATCACCACCAGTGATGCAGGGGATGCAGGTTCTTGTCGTTTCCCTTAAATTCGTTAGGCCACTGGCGCGGTTCAGGACTATCTGGATGATGTGTTGGCTGGCCCACGGGAGTTGCTCGCTCGCTTCGACCGGTTGACGGAGCAACTATCGACTGCCCCTCGCTCAGCGTTTGTTGCTGAGGAATATGACCGCCTACTCACCAAGCTAAGCCTGACTGACGCATGGTTGCTTGAAGCTCGAATCGGCGAAGTACTCGCCGGTTTAAGGCTAGGTCAACTGACCGGACGTGGTCGACAGCGCACACTTGCCACACTATCCCGGGGCAAGCAGGCAGGCTCGAACTGGTGGGGATCTTTTTGACTAGACCTGCATTTTTGGTCTTGGATGAACCCACCAATCATCTTGACGACGATGCCGTAGCGTTCCTGATCGAGCAAATAGCAGATTGGCCGAGGCCAGTGCTCATGGCCAGTCACCATTGTGCGTTTATTGAAGAAACAGCCACGGCCATCTATGACCTTGATGTTGCCCCATGGCAGGCTGTAGCCACAGCCGAAGGTGGCGACGTGGTGTCGGGTGTGTACCGATGCGCTGGTGCCGACAGTGATTTTCTTGGCTCTAAACGACATGCCCGTATGGAGCATCGGAAACTTCACTCCATCCAGCGGTCTGAAAATCACGCGATTCGGAGTCATCGCCGTCACAGTGAGGATATTGCCCGTGGTGGCGTAAATTGTCGGCTGCTCAGGGCAAGGCACGTAAATTCTTTTCTGACCGGGCAGAAAAGACCGTACTGCGACGCACCCGTAACGACGATCAACGCTTAGAAGATCTTGCTGAGCGTGAGGCGCGAAAACCCCGGAACTATCACCTCAAACTCAACCTTCAGCCAGTTGACCGACGTGGCGGATTGGCCGTCACCGCGCGAAGCGCCACCGTTTCAGGCAGACTTCTCCCAGTCACGTTGGACCTTGCCACAGGAGAACATCTATTACTGACTGGCGCGAGTGGGGCAACAAAAACCACGCTCCTCGCTTGGATCGCAAGCGCCAAACCGCCACGCCACACTAGATCCAATGCCAGTGGCACCATCTCCGTTAACGGGCAGCTTGCTTACGTCCCACAGCGACTACCATGCACAGGAGATCCCTACTTTCGTCCAGAACATTGGAGCATCGGTATCGGAGACCTCGGCAAGGGAATACTCCACCTCTCCACGTGGGCCACCCCAGTCGGCCAACTTTCAGATGGGAATCAGCGTCGAGCACAGATCGCGTTAGCCGTGGCGCCGGAACCCGAGATTCTAATCATTGATGAACCAACCGACTACCTCGACCTAGCCGTGATTGACGAACAAGAGGACGCGTTAGGTCAATGGAACGGCACACTCATCATCGCCAGTCACGACCGCTGGCTCATCAACTGCTGGCAAGGAACACAACTCGAGCTAAGCCCCGCAGGCACAACGCTAGAATCAACAAATCCCCTCTGACTTGTAGCATCTCGCATTATGAGCCCGTTGGAGACACGGTGGTGCCGTCCTTGAGTGTGAGTTTGATAGTGCCGTCGGCTGTGATGGTGGCATGGTCGACGAGGGCGTTCCAGGCATGGTCGGAGTATTCGAGTGGTGGCTGGGTGGCGAGGTAGTCGCGGACTTCTATGGCCTGGGCTCGGCGGTGTCGCAGGTCGTCGATCTGCTCGCTGATGTATTGTTGCTCGGCTGCGAGTTGGTGGTGTCGGTTTTCGAGCTCGTGGTAGCGGCGATCGTAGTCGTCGGGGTCGTGGACCGTGGATGCTGCGGCGGTGATGAGTTGGTTCATCAGCGTGATGGTTTCTTCGAGCCGCTCCCCTAGCTTGGCCTGCTTGGATTCAAGCACGTAGGGTCGTAGACGGTTTCATCAAGCAGACGTATGGTGTCATCGAACACGTCGTTGCCGGTGACGCGCTCGGTCAGGGCTTCGATGAACGCGTCCTTGATCTGGTCCTCGGTGACGTGGGGTGTGGCGCAGCTGTGGCTCTTTTTGTATTTGTTGTTGCAACGCCAGATGTAGCGGCGGTATTTGCTGATGGAGTGCCAGACTTTCCGTCCAAAACTGCCGCCATAGTCGGAGCAGCTTATCGTGTTGGCGAAGGGGCGGGCGTTGGAGGCGCCTTTGCCTGAGCGGCGGGCGAGTTCTGCTTGCACGGCATCCCAGGTGGCGGGATTGATGATGGGGTCGTTGTTGCCGGTGACGTAGTACTGGGGCACTTCGCCTTCGTTGACTTTCATGGTTTTGGTTAGGAAGTCGGTGGTGAAGCTGTTTTGCAGCAGCACGTCGCCTTTGTATTTCTCGTTGGCTAGGATCGACCGCACAGTGGACGGCGGCCACACTGTCTTGCCGCGCGGGGTGGGGATCTGATCAGCGGGAGTTCTTTGGCAATGGTTTGCGGGGTTGTGGATCATCAACATCGACACCGGCGACATGGCAACCGTGCTGCCTGCCATCGTGATCACGGAGGCTGCTGAGGCCGCGATCCCGTCATTGCAGACGCGGACGTGGCCTGGGTAGCCGATGAGCATGTTATAAATCTGCGCCGCAGCGACCACATCCCCACCCGGGGAATTGATCCGCATCGTCACATCCCCGGATCCTGCGTTCAGCTCGGACGCGAACAGGGCTGGGTGATGTCGTCCTCGAACCAGGAATCTTCGGCAACCACGCCGTTGATACGTAAAACCCGCCTGGTATCACTACCCGCTGGGTTTTCACTTGTAGGAGCGGCAGGCTCCCAGTTCCAGAACCGTCTCACCGGCTCCTCCTTTCAAATGTTTGTTCAGGTGCAAGACCGCCAGACGGCGGATCACCCTCCGACGGTGGCGGCAGACCCGGTGGCGTCTCCTCGCTGGACGTTGTGGTGGCATATGCGTCTGCCATGGCAAGCGGCAGCATGTTCCCGTTGGCTAAATACAGATCCCCACCCTGGTCCTCTGGGATGCGGTCGAGGTTCTCCAAGGTGCGGATGTCGTTGGCGGACATCCACCCGTTCTGGCGGGCGACCGCATACCCGTTCATCCGGGAGACGCAGTCGCCGAGCAGCAGGCCCTCGACGTTGAACTTCACAAACACCGGACGTTTCTCACGCGAAGTCAGGAGTGTTTTGGTGATGGTTTGTTCCCAGCGGATCACCCATGGGTCGCGTGTGTATTTCACGAACTCCAACGACTGCTGCTCAATATTGGAAAACGAGCTCTTGTCGAGGTCTCCGATCATATGCGGCGGGACACGGAAGATGCGGGCGATCTCGTTGATCTAAAACTTCCGGGTCTCCAAAACCTGCGCCTGCTCAGGTGAAACGGAGATCGGCGTGTATTTCATGCCCTCCTCAAGCACAGCCACCTTGTTCGAGTTCCGTGCACCACCAAAGGTGGCTTGCCAGGATTCGCGGACGCGGGAGAGGTCTTTGATCGTGCCCGGATGCTCCAACACCCCACCAGGCGCGGCACCGTTGGCAAAGAAACTCGCGCCGTAGTCTTCGGTGGCCATCGCCATACCGGTCGCATTCTTTGCCATCGCAATCGGGCAATGCCCCACCAGCTCATCGAAACCGAGACCTGGAATATGCAGGACGTCGGCTGGTGTAAGTCGGACGCGTTCCCACTGCCTAGCAGGTTCGTCGCTACTGGTTTGGCACTCGTAATACAGGCGGCCCGCCTCACCTCGCCCAACCGACATGCGGTTCGGCATCAACGGATACAGCCGATCATCTCGTCGCGGCCGTTGCGTATGACTTGAGCGTAGACGTTGCCCCACAGCAAGAGGTAAGTCATTAACGTTTCGCGGAACACGATGCTCGTCATTTCCGGATTCAGCTCATCATGCAGCAACCGGTATAGACCCTGATCGGTGGCGTTGATTTTCGACCCATCCGGCCCAGTGCGATAGACATGCAACGGCAGGCCCGCGATCGCCTCCGCCAAGATACACACGTACGAACAGGCGGCAGTCATCTGCATCGCGCTGCGTTCGGTCACAGTCCGCCCAGCAGTGGTGGGGCCGAACCAGAATTTGTAGCTCGAGGACAGCTGGTGGTTCGAAGCCCGCCGGGGTGTGCCGCGCAACCAGCCGAACAATCCCATTCGTTCTTCTTGCGGTGGAAAAATGGGTTAACTTGAAGGAAGAAATACCGGCATGAACGAACAAAACGACAGTGCGCCGGCGAGGCGCGATATTTCCTTCTCTTGGGTTGCACGGTAGGTAAACGAGAGCAGCACAGGGATTTTCTCTACACCCAGGAGAAGGGATGGCTGTGGACACTAGGCATGAGATTTCTGATCAACTGATGTGCTACGACGAAACCGAACCTGCAGACTCACCATACATGATGCTCAAGAGAGCATTATGGAACGGATCGAAACCATCACCAAGGAAGAAATGATCACCCGGATTTCCAAGAGAAACGGTGACTAACGAGTCACAACACTAGTATCCGCGCTCGGCATACATCTACGCCACTCTTTTGGCTAACCTTTTCCAGTCTAAGCACAATCTGATCTGGTGTGTGCTTACTAAGTTTCCCCACCATTCACCCATGCTCTTCGGCTACCTGCCAGGGCAGCGATGGACAACACTCAAGTGACTCAGAGCTGTAGACCTGGGTCACTCCACTTGCTAGACCTGCAAGCATAATAATCTACAGAATCTAAGCTTTTTTAAGGAACGCGATAAAGCTTTCGGCATCTACCCTGTCATCACTGATGCATATCCCAGCAACGGCAAAATGGCTAAATTCAGGGGAGTCTATAAGGCGTTGTGCCTCCATAGGAAGTAATGATATTGCGCTACACTTCTCTCCCGAGCCAGCTCCACATATTGTGAAATATCGATATCCTTTTGGACGACTTTGCGAGTCAAGCTGATCGTAAACAATGAGTTCCAATAAGTCTAGTTCTGCACAGTTATCAACGCGTATCGACATTGATCTTTCGCGCTCGTAAGGTATGACGTTCCAGACCTTGGGAGCTGGAGCATTTTCCTCATCGAGTGCCTCCGGTTTATTAAGGAGCACACTAAAGGTTGCATCCTCGAACACGCTCACCTCACGCGTTCCTTGAGAAAGGCGTAGCAGAATGGCTGACTGACTATCTCCAGAAGGGCGGTTGCTATTCTGCGAGCAACCGGAAAAGCCCAGGGTAGCGCTAAAAATCACCAGGCTAACTAGCGACAATTTGAATCGTTTGAGCATTAAGCAAACAATCATCTTCCCACTGTGACCAGATCCCAGAAAATGGTAGTGCCAATTCAGGTAAGTAGCATTGCGACCTAGGCAATGCTACTGACCCGGATAGCCCGTCCAGATGCCGCTGGCCATAGCACGCAAAACTAATCCTTGAACATTGCACCTTGGGGAGAGTATTCTCATCGGCCTTTAAGCTGAAAAACTCCTGAATATGTGCCTCGCCCTTTCGGTTTTTACCTGACATTCCAACGGAATAGGGCTCGCACACCACAGCTACTTCCGTAACTTCACATTGAGCAATTCGCCTAATCGTTTCCCCAAAACACAAGAAAATTGAGCCGAATGGAACTGGATAATCACCATCGCATAAAAGATCTAGATGCAAACCTCTGGCTAGAAAATCTCCTATAAGAAGCGAATGGTCGCTATACACGAACCGGGTACTCCACAGACCTGCATAGGTATCTCTCTCGCCTTCAAACCCCAGGGCGCGAGACAAGAGATAGAATTCATCAGCAATGTCGCGCGAAAAATCGCAACCTTCATTTGAACTAACCACGTTGCCTTTGATTTGCACTTGCAGTGAGTGAAATCGCATGGCCCATCCTCATCACTCAATCCGATTTAAGCTCCGCAAGAAAGAGTAACTACATTACCATTGTGATACCCCCAGGGTTTTTGAGTTCCAGGTGCAAACCCTTCCCCGTAGGTATACCACTTTGTACTCTTAGTTCCATTGCATCGATACCGAGCAACCGCAGCTTTCCCCCTGCCACCGCCTGGCCACACCGATACCATGCTGGACGAAGCCTTGGTGGAATATCCGAACCATCCCGTTTTCGCTTTTAGCGTTGACTTCACCCCCATTTTGCGACTCGGGCCGCTAATAAGAGTCCACGACACATGCCCAGAGACCTCTGATCCTGATTTGTGAGCGTTATGTGCATCAATACGCCCAATGAACCTTGCAGGGCGTGTTACAGCCATGGGCTGGATTGTGTTGTCTGCAGCGTCGTTGCCACCAACATAGCGATCAGAACCTTCAATCTGAGATGAAAACCCGTAGCTGTCACTTGAACCTAAATGGGCTATCGACTGTTTACTTTGGGGAGTTAGCTCAGAGGCGGAGGCCATAGTTGAAGTTGGCAACATCAAAGCTATTCCGATGGCAGTAACCTGAAACAATTTGGAAATCTTCATCTTTTATCTCCGTCACCGTTGACATTGACTGTTGAGTGTGAGGTGCATCGGATGATGCACCAGCTCTATGGTAAGTTGGGCACACCTAACTGTCAACGGTTTTGTCTGCATTTACAGCACTAGATGTCCCCGCTCGTCGTAGACCGACGTGCCCGCCTGGGCGCTGCCGCCTCGGATCGCCCGATCTGGCGTCGCAGCTTCTCTTCCTCCGAGAGCGGCTTCGGTGTGACCGGCCTTTGGGTCTGCCCTTCGGCTTCGGTTTTAGTGCCTCATCGCCACCTTGACGCCATTTCCACGACCACGCTCTGACTAGCTGCTCTGATGACAGGCCAAATTCGCGCGCAAGATCCATCGCTGTCTCACCAGCACGGTGGCGCTCAGCCACTTCCTTCTTGATTTCGAACGAATACTGCTGCTTAGTCGGTTTCTCCACAAGAC
>OKCK01000172.1_pt1 | contig 16950 bp, 17 predicted proteins | sample 1614961 | NCBI WGS metagenome assembly OKCK01 (sample SAMN04436984, study PRJEB24849) | human gut metagenome | biome: human gut; feature: NICU; material: stool | host: Homo sapiens | place: USA: Saint Louis, MO | collected 2010-07-31
AAATGGACGTTGCAGACGTGCTGCCCTCGGCTGTGCGAGACATCGATCGGGTCGATATAGATTATATAATGCAGATGATTACGACAGATGTTGTGATTTATTGAGAGATTCTGATATGAAGTACAGTTTTTCTGAGAAGAGCGATGCGAAATTGTTTGAGGATATTGTGAAATCGGAGAGTTTCTGCGAGGATTGTACGTTTGTTTTGGAAGATGGAGATGCGATTTGTGGGATTGTGATGCTCACGAGGTGTCGTGTGAGGAAGTTCGATGGGTTGTTGCTGTCGATTTTCTACGTTGATGATGAGCATTTGAGTGATGATAATGTGGATTTGCTTGTGGGAAACGCTGTGAATGATGTTATGAGTAGTGGGGTGAAATTTGTCTGCGTGATGGGTGAACCTAGTGTGTTCAGGAGGTTTGGTTTCACGAGGGCGAGGGACTACGGGATTTTGTGTCCTTTTTATGTGGAGGATGATTATTTCATGGCGAGATGCGAGGATGGTTTTAAAACTCGTGGTGAGTTGAGTTATGCAAAGGAGTTTTTTGAGTAATGAAGATTAGTTTGTGTGCTGTAGAGCAACGTTTGAATGATAAGGTATTTAATATGAAGCAGATTGAGAAATACGCGAGAGATGAGGCTGAAAATGGCGCTGATATGTGCGTGTTTGGGGAGAGTTTTCTGCAAGGGTTTGAGTGTTTGAGTTTCGTGTACAAGGATGATGTCGGCGTTCCTGTGACGCAAAATTCGAATGAGATTGCGGAGATTCGTAAGATTGCGAGGGAGAATGAGGTTGCGATTTCGTTCGGATATATTGAGAATGATCATGGTGCGTTTTATTCTTCGCAGATGACTGTGACGAAACGTGGAGAGATTTTGAACAATTACAGGAGAATGAGTCCTGGTTGGAAGGAGCCTTCTGCTTGCAGCGATTACAGGGAAGGCAGCAAGTTGTATTTGTACAAGATGGATGGAGTGAGTTTTTCGACGTTGATTTGCGGTGATTTCTGGGATGAGGATTTGTATACTTATATTTCTATGATTGACTCTGATATTTTGTTGTGGCCTGTGTTTGTCGATTTTTCGGTGAAGGATTGGTTTAAGAATGAGTTTGAGGACTACAAGAAACAATCGCAGCTTGTGCCAATGCCAGTGTTGTTTGTAAATTCATTTGTGGATGAGGATGACAGGGCGAATGGTGGCGCTTATGTGTTTTACCAAGGGAAGGTTGTTGAGGAATTGGAACCAGGGAAAGAGGGCGTGTTGAGGTATGAGTTTGTAAGGTGAGGTATTAAAGAGTTCGTGTGAAGGTAGGTTTTGAGTGAGGGGTAAGTTGTTAGATGGGGTTAGAGAGTTCGTGTGAAGGTAGACAAGGACGAGTTTTTGTTGCTAGAGATATGTTGAGAATTCGTGTAAAGGTAGACAGGGACTGGGTTCTGATTGCAGGAATTAGGTTGTTTCATACCAGAATAAAAGGTTTAACTTCACTCGTCTGGCTTCCAAAAACTGGAAAACTCTAATCTCGAAATCCTAAAATTTGAAGCACGCTTCGCTTACGCGGTCAAATTTTGGCCGGATTTCTGCGATTGAGTTTTCTCAATTTTCTCCAGATGACTCGCTTAGTTAAAGCCTTTTATTCTAAAGGATCATACCTCTGGGGAATTAGGGGGAGAAAGTTGATAATTCAACTCTCAAAATCCTAAATCAGTCCGCGGCTTCGCTCCCTGATTTTGACGGATTTTTTCGAATGAATTTTCGTTTGTATGGGGCTGGTGCTTAGGTAGGTAAGGACAGGGAGATGTTGCTGAATGGAGTTAGAGAATTAGTGTAAAAGTAGATAGGGACAGATTTTTGTTTCGGGAGATACGTTGAGAATTCGTATAAAGGTAGGTTTTTTATCTATATACTATATTTTAAACGATTACAGAAATTACGTAAAAATTGAGAAGTTTCAAGGCTTTTATAGGATATGATTTCTAGTCCACTCTAATAAATCTTTTTCTGTTTTTTCTGATGCGGAAACAGACATAATAATTTCGATTAGTTCTTTTTGGCAGTATTTCAAGGAATATCCATTAATTTCTAACAAAACTAGCATAACGTGTGTTCCTATTCTTTTATTTCCGTCAATAAAAGGATGATTTTTTATTAGCGAAAACCCTAAATGGACAATTTTATTAATATTTCCTTTATATAAATCTTTGCCGCCAAATGTTTGAAACGGAGAGTTCAAGGATAAATCCAGTAGATTTTCATCCCTTACTCCCCGTTCTCCTCCAAACTGTTCTATTAATGATTTGTGAAGCATTATAACTTGTCTTTTTGTTAAACTTATCATTTAGCAAGTTCCTCATAAGCTTCTTTGTTTTGATTCATTATACGTCTTGAAATTGAAAGTATATCTTCATCATCGGCTATTTTTACATTTTCAAATTCAGAATATTCTATTAGTACATATTTTGGGTTGTTGTTTTTTAGTATGACAGCAGTTCCTTGCTCATCTACTAGTCGTGCTACTTTATAGAAATTTTGGTTTGCTTCTGTGATTGATACAAGATTTTTTGTATTAATTTTCATGATTATGCCTCCTAATAGAATTATATCACGATATAGGATAAATTAATCCTATTTTCGCAAGCTAGATATTCGGGCAATTGTGGTTTTCTGCTTTGTTTTAATTTATGATGTGTTGGCAATTTTGTTGGCAAAAAAATTAGGCACACTGTGTAGTGTACCTTGATATAACCTAAAAATAGGTTTCCGTATCCTTAACTTATAAGGTTTTTGGTGAGTTTATTATACCACAAAATGAAAAAAAGAAGCTGTTTTGCAGCTTCTTTCCTAATTCTATTAAAATTTGTCTACTAGATTTTCTAATGTTTCGAGTTTGATTTGTGGATTCCATTCTGATCCACTATCTTCTAGTTGTTTGATGTATGCTTGTTTGTCTTCTTTGTAGTAGTCCATTGTGTTTTTCAATGCTTTTACTGCCATTTTGAAGTTTTCAGTGTCTTTGACTTGGGATACTTTTTTGATTAGATATTCTTGTGATTTTTCTGGTTTTGTTTCTAATGATGTGCATCTGTTGACCATTTCTGTGAATAGTCTATCCATTTTTAGTGATGCGCCTGCTGTTCCGTTTTCGTATTTTTCTAATCTTTCTACAAATTCATCTAGTGTTGCTTTTTCATCATCTGTTAATTCTTGTTGGTTGTCTTTTTTTGTTTCGTCTTTTTCTGTAGCTTCTGTTGTTTCTTCTGGTTTTTTGTCTTCTTTGTTTTCTTTGTCTTCTTTTTTGTTTTCTTGTGTGTCAGCTGCTGTATCTTTTTTGCTGTCTTGAGCTGTCGATGTTGTTGTATCAGGTTTAGTTAATGATTGTTCGCTGCTGCAGCTTGATAGCGATACTGAAGCGATTAATGCAAGTAATAATCCAAATTTTTTAATGTTTTTCATAAAATCCTCCTCCGATTTCTTATATATATTATACCACTATTTCGATTTTCCAATCAGGAGAATGTCTACAATATAGCTACAATTATACTAAGATGCCTATTATTATGGTGATGATGAGAAGCATTATGATGTGAAGTACGATGTCTAGGTAGATTGCGGCTAATAATTCTATTAGGTAGGTGTTGATTTTGGAGTTGAGGTTAGATTCTGCGGGTATTACTGTCCAATTGACTTTCATTTTGTTGCAGATGAGTTTGGTTCTGAATGCGTGGAAGTTGTTGGTGATGACGCAGACTTTTTTATTGTCACAATCTGTATCTTGTTGTTGGATTAGCTTTTTTACGTATTGGATGTTTTGCATGGTGTTCATGGCAAGTTTTTCCAATAAAATGTCTGTGTCTTGGATGTTGTTTTGGACGGCGAAGTTTTTCATGGCGACTGATTCTTCAATGTCTCCGTTTGATTTGCCGCCGGAAAATATCATGATGCTTTTGTTGGTTCTGTAATATGCAAATGATGTGAACATTCTTTGTTTGATGAGCTCAGAGAGTTCGATTCCTTTCATGGAGCCTCCGAGGACTACGATGTAGTCGAAATCTGTGTCGATTTTTTTGTATTTGATTATGAGATTTCCAAGTAGATGCGATAATACCATCAAGCTCAAGTACAAATTCATTCCTATTATGTATTTGTAAGGGTCAAATATTTTGAACAGGTTGACTATTATCATTGCGATGTAGAGTATACTTGCAGTCAAGTGCAGTGCGATGTTGGCTTTGACTTTTGCTTTTTGGTAGAGTCTGTATGATATTATCGCAAGGATAAATAAATTTGTGATTACGTTGATCGCTATGATTATGTTCAAGATTACATTAGAATGTGGTGTAAATATCAGGCTGATGGCAGATATTACGAACAAAATGGTGCTTGTTGCTGTGAACATGCTTATGAAATTGTCTGTGGCTGCGATTATTAGAAGTATCGCAGATATTAGTAGTAGTGTGTACATGTGTTTTCCTTTCACGAAAAATTATATCACACATTGTGGGGTTGGTTGATGATATAATCATATTAAGAAGGGGGTTTTTATGAGAGGATTAGTGTTGGAAGGCGGCGGAGCGAGGGGCTGCTATCAGATTGGCGCTTACAAGGCATTGGTGGAAATGGGAATTGACTTTGACTATGTCGTGGGAACTTCGATTGGAGCTATCAATGCGGCTATGATTTGCCAGGGCGATTGGGAGATTGCGTATAAATTGTGGGAGAATTTGACTTACGATGATGTGATTAGCTTAAAGGACAATGATGTCAATTCTATTATGGAACAGAGTTTAAGCTTGGATAATGCGAAGGATAAGCTAGGCTTGGCGAAGGATTTTATCGATAACAAGGGTTTCGGGGTGGAGCCTTTGAATGAGTTGTTGAGTAAATATATTGATGAGAAAAGAGTTCGTGAATCTAAGATGAAGTTCGGGCTTAATACTGTTGATGTGGAACAAAGGAAGGTTTTGAATTTGTTTATTGAGGATATTCCACAAGGTCATTTGCAAGATTATTTACGTGCGAGTTCCAATTTGCTTGTGTTTAAGCAAGAGAAAATCGACGGGAAGAAGTTGATTGATGGTGGATATATGGAGAATAATCCGTACAAGATGATTGATGATGTGTGCGATGAGGTTGTGATTGTGTCGTTGAAGCCGTATTTGTTGACGAATAAGTTGAAGAAAAACCCAAAATACACGATTATTAAAACGTGGGACAGGGACTTCCCAAAAATTTTGGAGTTTGAAAAGGAAAAGATGCGATACGGTTTGAAGCTTGGATATGATGATACGATGAAGGTGTATGCGGATTTGAAAAAAGAAAATTTGTAGAATTATTGGAAAATATGTTGAAATTTTGAAAATTTTGTTGGAAAAAGTTTTTGTTAGTTGTATAATATTTAATATAGAGAATTTTTGAAAGAAGGAGGTCTGAATAATGAGCATTAAAATTAATAATGAAGTAGTTGAAATGATGCTATATTTCTGGCAATCAGCGTCAGAAGGTCAAAAGGTTGCTGAATCTTTTATCATTGATGTGGCTAATAGAGACGAAATGAAATTAATATACAATGACAAATTTGATGAGGAAGCTGTTAGAAGAGTTTTATCATCTATTACAAACAAAGAGCTTTTGAATGGTGGAAGTCCTGAAGAAAAAAGATTCTGGAACAACAACATGTGGATGATGGAAGATATGGGTGTGGTTGAAGCCATGGTTGACCCTATCAAACATTTGAATCTTGATGATGTTGAAACAGACAAGAAGGAATTGATTTTCGTTCCAGGTCATATTGAAGAACACTATGATTTGGGAGATAAATTAGTTGTGAACTTCTTCAAGGTATCTGTGGATATTTTTGGTGGCACAGGTGCTGTTACTATGGACGGAGAAGATTTCAGAGAACACATCATTAAATTATTGCAAAAATAGAATTTGCTATTTGGGGCTCTTTATGAGCCCTATTTTTTATTGCAAAAGTAAAGGAGTAAGTATGTTAAAAAGGTATAAGTGGTTTATTGATTACTACAAGAAAAGCTACATAATCGCAATTATCGCACTTATTTTTGATTATGCTTTCAAGTTGATTTTGCCGTACATGATTGGTAATGTGGCGGACAATATTTTTAACAAGAATGTGACAGCTGAAAATTTGAAGATTAATTTGGGAATTTGCTTGGTTGCAAGTGTGTTGTGTTATGTGGTTAGCGTTGTGTGGAATTTGAATGTGTTTAGGGGCGATGATACGATTAGGTATTTGGTGACGACTAGGTTGTACGACAAATATTTGAAACAATCGCCGGAGTTTTTCGAGAAGAATTCCACGGGGTCTTTGATGGGGAAGGCTACAAATGATCCGTACGCTTTGGGAGATTTTGCGGGATATGGTCTGATGAGTTTATTCGATTCGACTTTTTATCCTATTTTAATAGTTATCGTGATGATTGTGACTACAGATTTCAGGTTGACTTTATTAAGTGTGCTTCCACTTCCGATTTTGGTTGTGGTGAGCAATAAAATCGGCAATAAATTGAATACGACTTTTGATGAGTCGCAAAAATCGTTTGATAAGATGAACGATCAGACTTTGGAAACTGTAAGTGGTGTGCGTGTGGTTCGTGCGAATAATTTGAAGGATTTTCAAAGAAAGAAGTTCCAAGATAGGGCGGATGATTTGTACGAAAAAAACATGGCGACTGCAAAGTTAATCGCATGGTATGGCCCAATCCAAAAGCCGATAGAGGTTATGACGTACGTTCTTGCGATTTCTTATGGAACTTATTTGATACGAACAGGAAGCATTACAGTGGGAAGACTGATGAGCTTTATGTTTTATTTGAATTTGTTGATTTGGCCGATGATTGGCATGGGCGATTTCATCAGCGTGAAGAAGCAAGCCGATGCGAGTATGGACAGGATTCAAGAGGTGTGGGATTACAAGGAAGACATTGTGAATAAACCTGATGCTGTTGATTTGAAGGAAAATCCTACGATTGAGTTTAGGAATTTGTCGTTCAAGTATCCGACTTCGAAGGAGAATGTTCTCAGTGATATCAATTTCTTAATTACACCTGGAAAAACTTTGGGAGTTTTGGGAAAAACTGGAAGTGGCAAGACTACTTTGTTGAAGCAATTTCTGAGATTTTACGATGTGGAAGATGGAGAAATACTTCTGAATGACAAAAACTTGACCGATTATACTATCGAATCAGTCAGAGAAAGAATGGGATATGTTCCACAAAACCATATGATTTTTTCGAAGACTATTGGCGAAAATATCAAGCTTACAAACAAGGATGCAACGGATGAAGAATTGATGGAAGCTATACGAATGAGCGATTTTGAGAAGGATTTGGATAAGCTTGTGAATGGAACGGATACGTTGTGTGGAGAAAAGGGAATTAGTTTGTCGGGCGGTCAGAAACAAAGGATTGCGTTGTCGAGGGCTTTGATAAAGAATCCGGATATTTTGATTATGGACGATTGCATGAGTGCTGTGGATGGGACGACGGAGAAGAATATTTTGGATAATTTAAGAAAAATTCGCTCCGGCAAGACGAATATCATCGCAACTCACAGGATTAGCCAGGTGAAGGATGCAGATGAGATTATCGTTCTTGAAAACGGCAGAATAGTTGAAAGAGGTAATCACGACTCTTTGATGAAACAAGATGGTTGGTACAAGGAGCAATATTTGAGACAGACAGTGGAGAGTGCTTATGAGAAAGAGTGTGACGAATAGAATAATAAAATACTCCCTAAACGAGAAGAAAAACTTGACGATAGGGATGGTGTTTACGGTGTTGATGACTGTGTTCGAAATTATCGGGCCGATTATATTGGCGTATATCATCAACAATTTACTTACAGGAGAAAAACTTGTATACAATATTAGAAAATTAGCACTTGTGTTGTGCTTGTATGCGGCGGTTTTCTTCGTAGATTCACTGTGGAAGTACAATTCTACGGTGTACTTGGAGAAAACTGCGAACAAAATCGCACGTAGAATGCAGATGGATGTGTACGATCACATTCAAAAAATGCCGATATCTTTTTACGATAATTTGCCGGCGGGAAAAGTTGTCAGCAGAATTACAAACGACACGAAAACTGTGAAGAGTTTCTATCAAATGGTGTTGGCACAGCTTATGGTAAGCGTAATCGTGAGTATATTCATGATTGCGATGGTGCTTATAACTGACACGAAAATCGGGATTATTGTGTGCCTATTTTTCCCAATTATGTTTTATATTTTTAAGAAATTTCTGCAAAAATCACGCTTTGCATTTACAAATATGAGAAAATACATTAGCGAAGAGAATGCGAAAATCAACGAGACTATCAATAATATCGAGATAATCAAGGCGTATAATTTGGAAGATGATTTCAGCAAGGATTATGAAACTTCTGCGAAAAATGTCTACGATTACGGGTATATGGTGACCAGGGCTTACGGTACGATGAGCTACAATGTGTCGCAACTTCTCAGAAATTTTGCAACGATTACGATACTTGGAATTTACGCGTACAATGTTTTGACGGGAAATACTGATGTAAAATTGGGGAGCATGTATTTGACGATGGAGTACACTTCGAGAACTTTCTTGTACATCAGTAACTGTGTGGAAAGAATGGGCTCGTTGGAGCAATCGTTCAGTGCAGCAGAGCATGTTTTTGAATTGTTGGACACTGAGGTCGAGGAGTTTCCGGAACGAGAAATCGGCGATATCAAGGGTGATGTTAAGTTTGAAAATGTGGATTTTTCGTATATTGAAAACGAACCTGTACTTAAAGATTTGTCGCTTGATATAAAAAGCGGAGAAAGTGTTGCATTTGTAGGGTTTACTGGAAGTGGCAAGACTACGATAATCAATTTGCTTTTAGGATTTTATAAGCCTCAAAAAGGTACGATTAAAATCGACGGCAAGAACTTCAACGACTACAGCGTGGATTCTATAAGAAAGAATATTTCGTTAGTGCCACAAGATCCGGTGCTTTTTATGGGAGATGTTAGGAGTAACATCAGGCTCGACAAGGATTTTACAGATGAAGAAGTCGAGAATGCGTTGAGGGATATCGGTGCTGATAGGTTGATAGATTTCAGAAATGGGCTTGATGAGGAAGTCAAGGACAATGGCGCAAGTTTCTCAGCAGGTGAAAAACAACTTATTGCATTTGCGAGAAGTTACATCACCAATCCGAAGATTTTGATATTGGACGAGGCGACGGCAAACATCGACACGCAAACGGAATCTGTGATTCAATACGCAATCGACAAATTGAAACAAAACAGGACTACATTTATAATTGCGCACAGATTGTCTACGATTAAAAACGTGGATTGCATTTACGTGTTGGACAAGGGCGTTATTGTAGAAAAAGGAACGCACGAAGAATTGTTGGCGAATGGCAAGATTTACACGAGAATGTATCGTGAACAAAACAAGAAGGGCTAATATGAGTGGTAATAGAAAAGCAGGGATTTTGTGTCCTGTATTTAGTTTGAGTTCAAAATATGGAATAGGAAGTTTTGGTGAGAGTGCGTATGAGTTTGTGAGGTTTTTGAAGAAATCAAAGCAAACTTACTGGCAGATATTGCCACTTGTTCCGATTAGTTCTGATGGCAACAGTCCGTATTTGTCGCCGTCAACTTTTGCTGGAAACTACATGTACATCGACATCGACAAGTTGATTGACGATGGTTTGCTGTCGGAGAGTGATGTTCTTGGATATGAATTCGAAGATGATTTTGTGGATTACGATTATGTGGCAAAATCAAAGGATGAGATTTTACGAAAGGCTTTTGAGAACAACAAGGATTTGAAGATAATCGACACAGAAAATTTTAGTGAGCGTGAACTTGTTCGTGGATTTTGTTTGTTTGAGGCTTTGAAAAAGCATTTTAATGGTAAATCTTGGTTGGAATTTCCAAATGATATAAAATACCGCAAGAAGAAAAACGTCGATTATTACGAAAAATTGTTAAAAGATGAGATTGAGTACAATGTATTCGTACAATGTTTGTTTTACAAGCAGTATTTCGAATTGAAAAATTACGCGAATGATTTGGGGATAAAAATATTTGGCGATTTGCCGATTTATGTATCAAAGGAAAGCAGCGATATGTGGCAAAACCCCGATATGTTTGTGGTTAACGAGGATTTGTCACCTAAGCTTGTAGCGGGAGTTCCTCCGGACAGGTTTTCCGAAACTGGGCAATATTGGGGAAATCCTGTGTACGATTGGGATTATTGTGAGAAAACGGGTTTTGAATGGTGGTTGAAAAGGTTGAATCACAATTTGAAAATGTACGATGTGCTTCGTCTGGATCATTTTAGAGGATTTGAAGCTTTTTGGGCGATTGATGCATCGGAAAACACTGCTGAAAACGGACACTGGATTAAGGCAAAGGGCGAGGAGTTTTTTGAGATTTTGAAAAAAGAAAACTTGATTGACAGGATTATTGCTGAGGATTTGGGTTTGATTACTGATGATGTTATCAATCTGCGTGATAGATTTTCCTTCAAGGGTATGAAGGTGATGCAGTTTGCGTTTGATGTGAATGAGGAGTCGGATTATTTGCCACACAATGTGGGAGAAACCACAGTGTATTACACTGGAACTCACGACAATCAAACGTTGAGGGGATTTGTAAATAGCAGAAGTTCTGATGAGCTTGATTACATTAAAAATTATGTTAATTCAGATGATGTTGAAATGGCTATGATAAAGGTTGCGTACATGACGAGAGCCGATTTGTGTATGTGTCAGATGCAGGATTTCTTGGGATTTGATGATGATTACAGGACGAACACGCCGAACACGTTGGGTAATTGGACGTGGAGAATGAAAAAAGATTGGCTTACGGATGAGCTTGAATTTAAAATTTCTTCGATTGTGAAACTCTACAACAGGGATTAGTTGAAGTAAAATGATTATAGGTATATAATTTAATTTGCAGCAAATTATTAGGAGGAGTTATGAAGAAAGTTCTTACGATTGCAGGTTCGGATTGTTCAGGCGGAGCGGGGATTCAAGCGGATATCAAGACTATGTCGGCACACGGGGTGTATGCGATGAGCGTTATTGTTTCGGTGGTCGCAGAGAATACTTTTGAGGTGGTGTCGATTGAGGATTTGCCCGATAAGATTATAAAGGATCAGATTGATTGTATTTATAATGATATGGGAACCGACGCTGTGAAGATCGGAATGTTATCGAACAAGAGGATTATGAGTTGTGTTAGGGATAAATTATTGGAATACAAACCAGAAAATGTGGTATTGGATCCTGTGATGTATGCGAAGCACGGCGCTTGTTTGATGCAAGAAGATGCGATTGATTTGTTGATTGAGGATTTAATTCCTTTGTGCACTTGCATAACTCCGAACATTCCAGAGGCAGAGAGAATTAGTGGAATGAAAATCGACGGTGTGGACGATATGAAAAAGGCAGCTGTGATTATTCACGATATGGGAGCGAAATACGTTCTTGTGAAGGGCGGTCATCATGTAGGAGATGCGATTGATATTTTGTATGATGGCGAGAATTTCCACGAATTTGTGACTGAGAAGATTGACACGAAGAACACTCATGGGACTGGTTGTACGCTTTCAAGTGCGATCGCTAGTAATTTGGCGCTTGGAAAATCGATAGATGAAGCTGTGAAATCCAGCAAGGAATACATTACTAATGCTATTAAGCACGATTTGCATATTGGCAAGGGAAATGGGCCGACAAATCATTTCTACAAATTTTTTGAAGGAGAGTTGGAAAATGAATAAGGAATTTAACTTAGGTTTGAACTTGGTCACGAATAAACAAACTCTCAAGGGAAGGGATTTATCAGAGACTATTGAGATTGCGCTGAAAAATGGTGCAGATTCTGTAAGACTTAGAGAAAAAAACATGGATACACGAAGCATTATGCGCGAGGCTTTTAGGATAAAAGAGATTACTCAAAGCATGGGCAAACTTTTGATTGTGAATGACAGGGTTGATATTGCTAAGGCGTGCGATGTCGACGGGGTGCATTTGGGACAAAAGGATATGCCGATTAAGTATGCTAGGGAGATTCTTGGTGACAATAAGATTATTGGGATTAGTTGTCACACTTTGGAACAAGCGTTGGAGGCACAAGAGGCTGGCGCTGATTACATTGGTGTGGGGGCGATTTTTCCGACGTTCACTGGAGATGATTTCGTGAGGGTTACAATCGACACGTTGAAGGAGATTTCCGAGAAGATTCACATTCCAATCACTGCGATTGGTGGCATTAACAAGAACAATATTAGGATGATTTTCGACTGTAATGTGGATTCTGTGTCATTGACATCGGCGGTTTTTTCGACGGGAGATGTTGCAGCATCAACACAAGAGTTGAAACAAAAATTCGATATGATTTTGAGTAGATAACGAGGGGTGCGAGGGCACCTCTTTTTTTAATGCGGGGAAGGTGTCGCAAGACATTGACGTTGTACAGGGACAAGGGGAAAGTAGAAAACCAGTTTGCAAGACATAGACACATGACATGGACAAGTAAACACAAAAACTCGTAAACCACTCATCTGTCTACAAAAATTGATAAATTCATCGCTCATGAAACTAAAATCGCAAACTCGCTGACGCTCAAACAGTGCGATTTTTAACGTTTCATTTTGCTTGAATTTAGAACAATTTTTTCCGAATGATTTGCTTGTTTACGATGTTTTTGGTTTGTTTCAATGCAAACTTAGCAAAACTGGTAGTCTAGTTTTGTTTCACATAAAGACGAAGATGCAGGACATTTACACGTTACAGGGACAGGTAAAAGTAGAAAACCAGTTTGCACGAATATCTAGACTACGCTAATTTGTGATTTCTAAATCTCGAAATCCTAAAATTTGAAGCACGCTTCGCTTACGCGGTCAAATTTTGGACGGATTTTTTCGATTTGAAATCAGCTAAATTTTCTCCGTATGATATTCTTAGCAAAACTGGTAATCTACTTTTATTTCGATGCACACCTCCCAAAATTTTACACAAAAAATAATCACAGAACATTTACGTTTTACAGAGACATGGAGAACACAAAAAGTCGTAGCACATTCATCTGGCTTACAAAAATTGTCGAAGTTACTTTCAGAACAAGGGAAAGTAGAAAACCAATTTGCACGAATATCTAGACTACGCAAATTTGTGATTTCTAAATCTCGAAATCCTAAAATTTGAAGCACCCTCCGCTTACGCGGTCAAATTTTTGATGGATTTTTTTGATTGAATTTTGAACAATTTTTTCCAGATGACTCATTTAGCTACGATCTTTTTTGTTTGTTTCAATGCTCTGCTCCACACCCTCTCTACACACACCCACGCACGTCCACGCTCACACACCCGCACTCATATCCATACCCTCTCCACACACACGCCCACGCTCACATACCCGCGCTCACAACCCATAATCTCGCAACACACCTGCCTCTTTTACCACGCCAAGCCCTCCTAATCCCACTCCCGACAAACGATGAGAGATATGGTATAATTATTCCATGGTTTGAAACGCGTCCATACACAAAGGCTATTGTGTGTGGGCGTTTTATTTTTTATTGAAGGAGTTTTTATGGGTAATAATAAGGCTTTTCTAGAGTTTGGGAAGTATGTTTTTCTGAATATTTTCGCGCAGATTGCTTTTTCTTGCTATACATTGATGGATACTTATTTTGTGTCGTGGAAGTTAAAAGCGGACGGGTTATCGGCTCTTAATATTGCATTTCCGATGTTTTGCATTATTAACGGGATGGGTTTGATGATTGGTATTGGTGGTGGTATCAAATATTCGATTTTTAAGAGTAAGGATAGGGATGATGATGCGAATACTATTTTCACGAATGCGGTGGTTTTGGGAATTAGCATTGCTTGTTTGTTTGTGATTTCAGGGGGATTTTTCTCTGATAAACTGGTGAGGTTTTTGGGAGCGGACGATAGTATTTTCGAGATGACTAATACTTATTTGAGAGTGATGATGTTATTTGCTCCGGCTTTTTTTATGAATAATATTTTGCAGTGTTTTGTCAGAAATGACAGGAATCCAAGGTTATCGATGGCTGCGATGGTTGTTGGTAGTATTTCGAATGTGATTTTGGATTATGTGTTTATTTTTCCGATGAATATGGGGATTTTCGGGGCAATTTTTGCGACGGGTCTTGCTCCAATTATAAGCATGATGGTGACTTTTCCGTATATTATTTCTAGAAACAACGGATTTCATTTGAACAAGAATATTTTTGATTTCCATAGTATTAGGGAGATTGTGTCGAAGGGGATGTTTGCTTTGTTGACGGAAGCGACTTCTGCGAGTGTGATGTTCACTTTCAATATGATTATTCTTGGGATTTCTGGAAACGTTGGGGTAGCTAGTTTCAGCATTATTACTGTGATTTCTTTGGTGGTTACGGCTATTTATACTGGTTTGTCGCAAGGTATTCAACCTTTGATTAGTCATTATTACGGGAAGAATGATGTTGAAAATGTAGGAAAAATTTTGAAGTATGCGATTTTTGTGCAAATTATGTTGTCGATTTTAATTTACGGTGCGATTTATTTCAACGCGGATATTTTAGCGGCATTTTACAACAAGGCGAATGATGTTTTGCTTCAAGATTACGCTGTGAGTGGTATGAAGATTTATTTTGTCGCGTGCTTTTTCATTGGTTTTAATATTGTGGTTTCGACTTATTTTACGTCAACTGAAAGATCAATTAAATCACAGGTGATTTCATTTGCTAGGGGATTTGTGATTATTATTCCTACGGCTTTGATTTTATCGAGGATTTTTGCAATGACTGGCGTGTGGGCAGCGTATCCTGTGAGTGAATTTATTGTTTGCATGATGGCTATTGTTTTATTTTTCAGAGAAAAGTCTGTGATATAATCAAGAGAGATTGGAGGATTTATGAAGGGAAATTATGAGACGATTGTTCATCCGTTATCTCCTCTTTACGATGAGGATTCGAAGATTTTGATTTTGGGTTCTTTTCCGTCGGTGAAGACTAGGGAGTACGGGTTTTTCTACGGTCATCCACAAAATAGGTTTTGGAAGTTGATGGAAAGGCTTTTCGATGTGGATTTGGATGTGAGTATTGAGGAGAGGAAGAGATTTTTGTTGGAGCATAATATTGCTGTGTACGATTCGATTTATCAGTGCGATATTATTGGTTCATCAGATTCTAGTATCAAAAACGTGGTGCCTTCTGATTTGAAGGAGATTGTGGATTATGCAGATATTAATCATGTTTTTTGCAACGGGACTGCTTCTTTTAAGTGCTTTGAGAAATATCACGCTAAGAATTTGGGCGTGGAGGCTACGAAGCTTCCTTCGACATCACCTGCAAATGCTAGATACAGGTTGGATGATTTGGAAAAAGAGTGGAAGGTTATTTTGGAGTATTTGTAAGAGTTTGAAATCATTTACAATAATGTATTTCTGGTGTTATAATGGTTAATGTATGGAAGAAATTGTTATAAAATTATTTTTTATTGAGGAGTACAAATGAAGAATTACACTGAATTATTAAAATCTGAATTAATTATGGCGTTGGGATGTACTGAACCGATTTCTATTGCGTTGGCAGCGGCTAAGGCTAGGGAAGTTTTGGGAAGTTTTCCATGTAAGATAGAGGTTATGTGTTCAGGAAATATTATCAAAAACGTCAAGGGCGTTACTGTTCCAAACACTAATGGTATGAAGGGCGTGGAAGCTGCGACTGCTATTGGAACTGTTGCGGGAGATTCTTGTCTTGGGCTTGAGGTTTTGTCAAAGGTTACTGATGAGGATATCAAGGCTGCGAAGGATTTATTGGAAAAAGATATTATCACAGTTAGTCTAAAAGAAGGCGTGGAAAACTTAGACATAGAAATCGTAGCAGAGGACGACAATGGAAATACTGTGGATGTTGAAATCAAAAACAAACACACAAATATCGTTAAGGTTACTAAAAACGACGAAATAATACATATTGATAATTGCTACACTCACACACCAGAATACGAAAATTACGACGAACTTTCAGTAAAGGATATTTTTGAATACGCAAACAATGTGGACTTAGATGAGGTAAAGGATTTGTTGGAAAAACAAATTACTTTGAATTCTGATATTTCCGATGAAGGATTGACTGGAAAATGGGGAGTTGCAATGGGCAAGATTTTGATAGACGAAGATGAATCTATCAGAACGAAAGCTAAGGCAAGAGCTGCAGCAGGATCAGATGCACGTATGAGTGGCTGTTCACTACCAGTTGTAATAAACGCAGGAAGTGGAAACCAAGGTATAACTTGCACGATGCCACTTGTTGTATTTGCAAATGAAAAAAATTACGACAGAGAAACATTATACCGTGGACTTCTGATTACAAACTTGACTGCTCTTCATATCAAGAGATTTATTGGTAGACTTTCAGCGTTCTGCGGAGTTACTTCCGCGGGAGTTGCAGCAGGAGCTGGAATTTGCTACATGGAAACTAAGGATTTAGATTTAATTGAAAAAACAATAGGAAATGCGTTGATGATTGCATCGGGAATGATTTGTGACGGAGCGAAACCATCTTGTGCAGCAAAGATAGCTACAGCTGTAGATGCAGGAATTTCAGGATATTATTTGGCGAAAAATAACAGAAACTTCGAACCTGGAGATGGTTTGTTAAAAGACAATATCGAAGAAACTATCAGAAGCATCGGCTATGTTGCTAAGGAAGGTATGAAAGAAACGGATATTATTGTGCTTAACACAATGATTCAAAAATAATTTTGAAGGCGTTAGTAAATCTAATGCCTTTTTTATTTGTGCGAACAAAAACATTTTCATATTTAACACAAAAATGATTTGATTTTAACGCTAAATTATAATGAAAATACCAGTTTAAAAGCAAGTAAATTACTTGTGATTTTATTTATAACTTTTAAGAAAACACTTGCATA
>OKCK01000184.1_pt1 | contig 16163 bp, 15 predicted proteins | sample 1614961 | NCBI WGS metagenome assembly OKCK01 (sample SAMN04436984, study PRJEB24849) | human gut metagenome | biome: human gut; feature: NICU; material: stool | host: Homo sapiens | place: USA: Saint Louis, MO | collected 2010-07-31
TAATCTTTTTTTATACAGGCCTTATCGCGCCTGGCCTGTACGCGCAGGGGAAGATCACAGCAGCAATCCAAAAAATAATAAGCATCCGAATAATCCACCGGCAGAAAAATAAACCGTTGTGCCGCTTCGTTAATAAAAATAATGTGGCAGAACTTCAGGGAAATAAGCGTTCATCATGAATGAGTTTAATAATGAATAAGCCAGAAAGGCTGTGCCGGGGATGGCCCGGCACAATGGCGTCTCGCTACAAAATGCGCGCCGGTTCGGCCTTTTTAAGCGCATTTTGCATTTGCTGGAGCGTTTTCAGTATTAACTCGCCCAGCGCCCGGTAAAAACCGCACGGCTGCGCCGCGTTCAGTGCGTCCACATACATGGGTAGCCACGTCATCACATGCTCTTCCAGCAGGTGTTGTAACGCACGGGGACGGTTGTTCATCGCCAGCCACGCGGACTGGAACAGCATCAGCCCGATATGGTCGGCCGGTTCCGGATAGTCAGTATGCAGCCGGATGCCCTGCTGGTTGAGAAACGCCATCAAACGCAGCGTCGATTCACCCTGCAATGCCTGTTCCGGATCGAGCCAGACCGAGCCCCAGGGCGGCGCGGGCAAACTGGCCGGGCCGATAAACAACCGCAGCCACTGCTCATGCAAGACGGCGAGGTCAGACGGGTTAAGCTCCGGTTGCAGCGTCGCGATGTCATCAGCCGGTTCCGGCCACAATGCAGGCCAGTCCGGCGTCTGGAAAAAATGCTGTATCGGCGCAAATTCCGGCGCTTGCGGGGCGGTGCGACAGGCACTCGCCAGTAAATTCAACAGTTGAGCCCAGTGAGCCAGGTCCACTTTCATCATGATTCCTTATCGCATGCCATGGCGATGTTGCCGACAAAACGGACATGTCCGTTGTTGCGCATCCCAGGCGGTAAATGCCTGGCCGCAGCAGTTACAGGTTGACGGAAGCACAGGCAACCGCTGTGGCGCGTCAGTGTTCCACTGAACTTCGCTGCGTATCGCCTGCGGAAAACAGACCACGGCGCACTGACCGCAGCCGGTGCACCGGGCGTTATCCAGCGTGAAATGATCGGAATGCAGACGAATCGCCCGTTCCGGGCAGATACGCGCACAGGCGCCGCACAGGTAGCAGTGTTCCGCCGTCAGCACGACGCGGTAACGATGACAATTCGTGACGTTGTCACGCAATGCGCGTCGTCCATACGCCACCGCCCCGCTCGTCGATTCCTTTCTGAGATGGAGCCACTGGCGGCGGGCATTATTCACCGGACCGTCAGACGGAGGGGCAAGCCACCAGGTCGGCTGGTTCAGTTGTTTGAGAACCCCATTGAGTTCAGCCACGGCCCGTAACCACCCTTCCTGCTCGCCATCCAGCTCTATCGCACGAATGCCTTTTTCAAAATGCCAGAGCAGCAGTTCATCCACACACGCAGGCTGAAGGCTGAGCGGCGCTACCAGACGGTCGTCAATCCAGTGGCGCGTAACTGGTTGAATATTTTCCAGCGCATCGGTTGGGCAGACAAACAGACATCGACCGCACTGATTGCACTGGCGTTCATCAATAACGACATTGCCCGACTCAACAGCGATCGCCTGAAGCGGACATGCCTCAACGCAGGCCTGGCAGGCATTTTTTTTGACAACGCGGCGAACGCAGGAAGCCCCTGCGCCGGGTGGCGCAGGGAGCAAGTTTAACGATAAATGAGCCATATCAGCTCAGGCTAAAAAAGGTGTAACGTGCCATGATTTCGGCGACGACCAACAGCACGCATCCCAGTTTCACCATGCCGCTGCGCGTTTGACGCAACGCTACGGCAAACAGCGCGGCACCGGCAGCCATGATAATCCATGTTGCCAGGCGCACCCCGGCAAGCGCATCAAAGGCTGCCAGGGGTTGCAGTGGGAATGTGACGCTGTCACTGCTACGCGCCTGCGCCAGGAAGCTCATCCAGGAAGGCTGTTCGACAAGACGGGCAACCACCGCCAGGACCACGGCGGCAACCGCCAGCCCGACAAGACGCCTGGCCTCGTACTGCCGTTGCGCGGGCACCAGCAGCAACATCGCCAGTACCGCGCCTAAAATCAACACTGAGCCATAGAACATAAACAGCGTGTTGATATGCATCCAGGTGATCACTGACGCATTGATGTAGATATTGCTCATGCAGAACACATCAACCAGACCGATAAGGCCTGCCAACCCTGCCAGCAACGTCACAACCCGTTTGGTGACCAGCGCGATCAGCGTGGTCAGTCCCAGCACGCCAAGGTACAGCGCGGCAAAAACAATTTCGCGGCTCAGCCAGGAGCTGGCGATATGGCGCAGCGAATTGAAGGCGTTTAACGGATAGCCGAGATGCGCTACAGACGCGATCAGCCCTGCTCCGCCACACAGGCAGGCAATGACCAGCGCCACGCGCTGTGACTGCATCGACGCAGGGGCGCGAGATGCGCTCACAGCGGTAAACAGCGTTAACCCTACGGAGGCCTGAACCAGCAGGGTGAAAATTAACAGTGGCCATTCATGCATAATCAGTTACTTCCCTTTTCTGCGCCCTGATGCGGTTTCACAACCAGGTTCGGTTTGGTGATCGCGGGGTCCGGTAATCCCTGCACGTGACAAAGCGTGCCATATTTCTGGCGTAACTCATCAATCGGGCCGTACTTAATCGCCCCCAGCGGACAGGTCGCCACGCAAATGGGGTCTTCGCCTTTGGCCTGAAGGTCAACGCAAAAATCGCACTTCGACATCTGCCCGGCCTCCGGGTTAAATTGCGGTGCGCCGTACGGGCACGACCAGGCGCAATAGCCGCAGCCGATGCATTTATTGGTGTCGACGCGCACGATGCCGTCGCCAGGACGCTTATGCATCGCCGTGGTCGGACAGTTTTTCGTACAGATCGGGTCGGCACAGTGGTTGCAGGAAATCGACAGCGTCCAGGCACTGACGTTGTTTTCCAGCCCACCGGTTCCGTTAGGGGCAAATCCCCCGCTGGTGACTTCATACACCCGGCGGAATCGACGGCCCGGTTCCAGATTGTTTTTGTCTTTACAGGCAACCTGACACGCTTTGCAGCCTGAACAGCGTGATGAATCGATAAAAAAGCCCAGTTGCTTATCGCTTACCGGGGGAAACTCCGTGTATTGGCTCATGCTTTCTCAACCTCAACCAGCATTGTTTGATGCGAATTCCCTTTTGCCAAAGGCGTGATTCGGGTGGAACTCAGAACGTTGGCGCAGCCGCCGTGATCGACGCCGTCAGCGTCCGGTTGCCACCACGCACCGGCCTGCATCGCGACCACACCAGGAATAATGCGCGGCGTCACTTCCGCCGGCACCATGCTGATACCGCGGTCGTTGTGGATGCGTACTTTATCGCCCTGTTTGATACCGCGCGGGGCCGCATCCAGCGGGTTAATCCACAGTTTCTGGGTCTGGGCTTCCTGCAGCCACGGGTTAGCGTACTGGGTAGAGTTGGCGCGGTTTTTCCCTTTCCAGGTGATGAGCTGTAACGGGTATTTTTCGGTGAGTGCATCCTCCGGGCCTTCATGAGCCGGAACGTAATGCGACAGTGCCGGGATCTCCGGGTGATGCATGTCGTACAGGCGTTTTGAGAAGATTTCGATCTTTCCGGACGGCGTGGCAAACGGATGATTTTCCGGATCGCGAATGTTATCGGCGAAGGCGACGTACGGCTCGCTCTTAAACAAGTGACGACGCTGGACCTGCAACTGCGCAAAGTCAGGCATATTCTCGTCTGGCATCGCCGCCCGGGTGGTTTCGACAATGTGTTCTATCCACTGTTTTTCGTCGCGCCCTTCGCTGAAGGCCGGTTCCACGTTCAGTTTCGCCGCCACTTCACGCAGCCATTCGTAGTCTGAACGCCGCTCAAACTCCGGCTCCACCAGTTTTTCCGACAGAATCACATAGTTGCCGGTGCCCCAGGTTTCACCGATATTCCAGCGCTCCATAAAGCTGGTTTCCGGCAGCAACAGATCGGCAAATTTGGCGCTCGGCGTCAGATACAAATCGCTGGCGACGATAAATTCGATTTTCGACTCGTCGGCGAGGATTTTGGCGGCCTGATTGATATCCGGGTTCTGGTTCGCCAGATAGTTTCCCGCCAGGGAGAACAGCATACGGATGTTGGTATCGAGTTTGTCCGCGCCCTTCAGCCCCTGCTCAGAGGTGATTTTGCTGGCGTCGTCCGCCGCCTGGATCCAGTTCATAACGGAAATTTTGGCGGTGATGGGGTTGGCAATGCTTTCCGGCTCGCTCATAAATTTGCGATTGCCGATGCCGCCGTAGCCCGCCGCCCAGCCGCCTTTCTTGCCGACGTTGCCGGTAATGGTCGCCAGCAGAGTGGAGCCGCGTGCGGTGCGCTCGCCGCAGATATGGCGCTGCGGCCCCCACCCCTGAATTAACGCGGCGGGTTTCGCGGTGGCGTAGTCGCGGGCCAGTTGGCGGATGGTGTTGGCGGGAACGCGAGTGATGGGCTCTGCCCACTCCGGTGTCTTTTTAATGCCATCTTTGGCACCGGTAAGATAGGCCACCAGTGATTCGTTGGCCGGTACACCTTCCGGCATCATGGTTTCATCAAAACCGAGGGTGTAACGTTCGATAAACGCTTTATCGTGGAGATTTTCGGTGATGATGACGTACATCATCGCGTCCATCAGCGCATTGTCAGTGGTTGGCAGCAGCGGGATCCACTGGTCCGCGAGCGACGAGACGGTGTCGGAATAGCGCGGATCGATAACGATAAAGCGCGTCCCGTTGCGTTTCATCTTCTGGAAGTAATGATTGCTGTGGCCAAAAATCGTTTCGTTGGTGTTATGGCCCCATAAAATCACCAGCGGCGTGTCGGCCAGCGTATCCAGCGAGCTACCGGTGGCGGGCGTGCCGTAGGTATATGGCGTGGCCGCTGCGGTGTTACCCATACTGACGGAGTGGTAATACTCCAGGTAACCGCCGGTGAGATTCAGCAAGCGGCGCACCATTTTGTCGCCGGAGAAGGTGCCGCCGCTGACGGCGGTGCCCACGTGAACATAACGCGACGCCGGGCCATATTTTGCGGTAATGCGTTTAAGATTATCGGCAATTAAGGTGGTGGCTTCATCCCAGCTGATGGGCTCGAATTTCCCCTCCCCGCGTTTACCCACCCGCTTCATCGGGTATTTCAACCGATCGGGATGATAAACAAACTTACGGTAGCCGCGCCCGCGAATACAGGCGCGCATAAGCGGCATCGCCTCGTCCAGCTCGCCATCCGGCAGCGTGGTAATGCGCGTAACAACGCCGCGATCAACATGGGCGCGAATATCGCATTTACCGCCGCAGTCGAAAGTACTGCAGGTGGGTACCACGCGGTCAGTCGCCGGGGCGGCGGCTGTTGCGTCAGACGCGACGGGGGATTCGCTGGCGGAAACCCACGTCGGTACGGCCAGAGGCACTGCAGCCAGCGCAGCGCTGGCCTGAATAAAGCGGCGACGGCTAACGGCCGTGACTGCGCTTTCGTCTTCCTTGATAGGCATGACATCACTCTCTTAAGCATCGTTTAGAAAGTGTGTATTTTTAGAAATGAATGCGGATGCAAATTTGACTTAACGCAGTAAATTGCAAACTAATGGAAATTAAGGGGTATTTTTCAGGATTAAATGATAATCCTTATTAATTATTTTAGGATTTTATCCTGCCTTTTGACTCCAGCACGTCGGTCGCCAGGAAATTTGTTCAGGAATAAAACATACAGATAAGAAACCTGGCCCGGGTTTTGCTTTACCCGGGTAAGATTTTGCAGTTCCAGTGGGCGTCAGCCACATTCTGGCTGGCAGCAATTTGTAGCGACAGCGCGGCGTCTTTTACGTGGGTAACGCTGTATTCCAGCACCACATCGTCGGGATTGCGGGCGACGCGTTCGATTCGGAACAGCGCCTGCCCCGGCTCGATATTCAGTAAACGGGCAAGCCTGGCATCACTCACCACCGGCAGAAAACGTTCCTGCGCCTGGGTGGGGGAATAGCCAAAAGCTTCACGGAGCTGGGAATAGAGAGTGCTTTCGTCATCGATATGGCTCAGGTCGCTGTAAAAGCGCCCGTTAAGCCAGCTGAGCGTATGCCCGACCACCCGATCGCCCTGCTGCATCCGCCGTTCCAGCCGCATCAGTTGGCTTCCTACTTCAAGCCCCATGCGGGTGGCCACTTCATGATCTGCCATGGTGGGTAGCAAAGAAAGCACCTCAATCTGAACAGGTTGAGGTGCGTTAAACGCCACCAGCACATCCGGCAAATCGGCGTAATGTTTCAGCAATGCGTCGCGGTTAATGAACGTGCCTTTCCCCTGCTCGCGATACACCATTCCGCCGCTCACCAGCGAGTCGATGGCCTGCTTAATGGTGCCGCGCGCCACATTAAATTCATCGGCGAGGATCAGTTCGCCGGGTAATCTGTCGGTATAGGTACAGGACAGAATACGCTGCAAAATAACGTGTTTAATTTTGAGGTAAAGCGGGAGTCCATCAGACTCAAACATACAGTTGCTCCACTCAGAGGTAGTAAATTCGGCTCCGGTAAGCGTTCATTATATCCCGATTTATTTGTTGGTTACCGTCAATGTTTGCGCTGGCGAGGATCGGCGGCTGTTCGCCGTTCTCCAGCATCAGCTCGCACAGACGCAGCACCAGGCTGTTGGCAATGGCGGCCCCCATGATGGTTGAGAGCGGCGCTGCTTTCTGCGCCAGCCCCGGCAGGCTGACCGACGCGTCGCCATAATCACATTGATTATCAATGGTGATGTCCGCCACATCCGCCAGCAACTGACCGCTGGAATGGCGCGACGTGACGCGCTTCGCCGTCTCCAGACTGGTGATGGCGATAACCGTCGCGCCGCGCGCTTTCGCCGCCAGCGCTACATCCAGCGTGATGGCGTTGCGTCCGGAGACCGAATGGATAATCAGCGTATCCCCTGTTTCCAGCGGTGAACTGTCCACCATCACGGTGCCCAGTCCTTCCACATTTTCCACCGCGCTGGTGAGCGTCAGTGGACGCACATTGAGCATCAACGCGGGTGAAAACAGCGGGTTCACGATAGCCAGCCCCCCGGCCCGATAGCTCATCTCTTCCGCCAGGATACCCGCATGGCTTGCGCCGAATACAAACAGGTTGCGGCCCTGCTGCACGGTGTCAGCCATCGCCGCAGCGGCGCGGTCAATTACCGCCTGCGCCGCCACCAGTTGACCCAGCTTTTGCTGGATCTGTTCAAAATACGCGTTCACTGCATGACTCATCACAGGCTCCCTTAAAACGTTAGCAGACGGGTTAATGCGCTAATTAACGGCGCCAGCACGAACATGTCGCTGTCGCCCGCCCACAGCGCGGTGTCGGGAACGGTGTTGCTGATAAAATAGCTGACGCAGAAATACTGCCCCCAGGCCACCACCGTTGAGGTGATAAAGCCCGCCAGCAGTGCGCCTTTATAGCCGCCGGTGACGTTGCCGAAGACCCCGGCGGTGCCCGCGTGGAAGAAAATCACGATCATGCTGGGAATAAAGACGTAGCCGGTATAGTGGCCGATCACCGTCAGCCACAGCAGCGAGCCGACAAAGGCCCCGACAAACCCTAATACCACCGCGTTCGGCGCAAAGTTAAAGAGGATCGGGCAATCCAGCGCCGGACGCGCGCCAGGGACCAGCCGTGAACCGATACCGTTAAACGCCGGGACCATCTCGCCAATAAACATCCGCACGCCCAGCAGCACCACGGCGATGCCGCCGGTAAACATCAGCGACTGTTTCAGCGCATAGATGTAGAAGCTGAGATCGCCGGACTGCGCCAGAATTTCCGCCGCTTTCGGGGTGCCTTTGATCTGGAGAATAAACGTGCCGATAAAGAACAGCAGCGTCATGGTCAGCGCAGTCACCACGTTGGAATCCCGCAGGAAGCCCAGTTTTTTCGGCACCTGGATATCTTCCGAGCTGATGCTGTTACGCGCAAACAGCTTACCGAAAATCGCCCCGAGCAACGCCACGGACGCAGAGGTATGCCCCAGCGCGATGTTGTCATTACCGGTGATTTTACGCACCCACGGCTGCACCAGCGCCGGTTGCAGCGTCCAGTACAGACCCATAATCACCGTGAGCATCAACGTCAGTTGCCAGCCGGCAATGGCCGGGTTGCTGTTGACCATCACGCCCGCGAAGATCATGGTGGTCCAGAACATCATGTGCCCGGTCAGGTAGATGTATTTGAAACGTGTGAGGCGCGCCAGCAACAGGTTAAAGGCGAAACCGCCCGCGATGGCGATGGTCACGCTGCTGCCGTAGCGTTCGCTGAATTTCACCTGGCCGATAATATTGGTCAGGTTCATGGAGCTTAAACCGAAGACTTCGGTCCAGATAGGCTGGAAAATCAACAGCGCGGAGACAATAATCCCGGCCCCGGCACCAATGATTAAAAACCCCAGAATGCCCTTCAGCGTCCCGGATACGATATCCGCGAGCGGTTTGTTTTGCAGCACCAGGCCCAACAGTACAATCAGACCGATCAGAATGGACGCTTCGCCAAAGATATTGACGGTTATCCAACGCAGTACGCCGATAAATTCGCTCATTGGCTTACCCCTGAGTAATAACGCCCGCGTTAACCAGCGCCTGGGTGATTTCACCGGCGTCGATGTAGTTGTTCACCACCACCACCGGGCAGGAAAGATGTTGCAAGTTGCCCACCAGTTCCGCATTGGTGATCACCAGATCGGCATTCGCCGACGCGGCGGCGGAAACGTCCATATGTTCAACGTTGGCCTCCACGCCGTGCTTTTTCAGCACCGTTTCCACATTCATACGTAAAATCAGGCTCGACCCCATTCCCAAACCGCACACAGTAAGTATTTTCATTGTTTTTTCTCCAGCCGGACGTTGTGGTTTATTCCTCACCGATCATCAGATCATAAATCTGCTGCGCATCATGGGAATTCATTAAGGTTTGCAGGTTGTCTTCATCGCCCAACAGGGTGACGATTTTTTGAATCAGTTGAATATGCTGATCGCTGTTAGTAGCCGAAAGACCCAGCACCAGCTTGACCGGGTCGTTTTCCGCATGACCGAACGCGACCGGCTCACGCAGTTGCACCAGGCTGATTTGCGGGGCGATGGCCCCGTTTTCCGGCCTGGCGTGCGGCATCGCCAGCCCCGGCGCTATCACAAAATAGGGGCCGAACTGGTGGAAACTGTCGATCATCGCCTGAGTATATTGTTCACTACAGGCACCTGCGTCGCGCAGCGCGTCGCCGGACTGGCGAATGGCCTCTTCGGCGCAGGTCGCCGGGTAATCGAGATAGATGGCATTTGGGCTAATCATGGCGTCTCCCTGATGATGCGGGTAATGGACGCCAGCGTGGTTTCCAGCGCCTGTTGAACAAAAGCGTGGCCTTTCTCCGCACTGGCACAGCGGGGATCGCCCAGCACCGAGTAGTCTGAAAACGCGGTCCAGGGCACCGGACGATAGCGAAAGTCCTCCGGGAAATCCGGGTAATGCGCCTTCGCCTGGGCCATATCCACAGTCTCCGGTGCCAGCGCCAGCATCAGCGAAGTTTCGATTTCGTCGGCATGCATGTAGCCCGGATACGCCACCGCTGACTGCCGCAGTTTCGCCACGCAGCAGTCCATTCCTGCCCAGCTGTAACTCAGCAGCGTAATGCCCTCTTCACGGAGCTGACGGGCCGCTGATTTTATTGCGTCGAAATTGCCGTAATGCGCGTTTATCACCGCCGTGGTGCGAATACCGTAACCGGCCATATTGCGAGCCAGGCTCATCAGTAACTCACCCAGCAGCGCATTGCCGATATCAATCGCGCCAGCGTGGCCGCGCAGCGACCACACCTGGCTGTATGACAACACCGGCAGCGTTATCGCGTCATCACCCAGCGCGCTGTCCAGCCGTTCGCAAAAGCGTTCAGCCAGCAAATTGTCGGTATCCAGCGGCAGATGATCGCCATGCGGCTCCACGGCCCCTAAAGGCAGCAGCGCGATTCTGGCCCTGGGCAGGGCCGCCCTCGCTTGTTGTTCGTTCAGTTGGTGCAGTTTCATAGGCCGCCTTAGCCGAAGCTGAAGTAGCGCGCCGGGTTTTCGACGAAGAAATCATGTAATAACGCTTCGCCGTCAAAACCCGCTTCCCGCGCTTCTTCAAGAAACCTTGGGCGCCAGTCCGCCAGGATAAACTTCAATCCCAGCCCGCCTTTTCCATAGTGGGCGCTCATGCTTTTACGGGCGAAATCACCGCCGATCAGGATCTGTTTTTGGTACCCCTTTTTGCACAGCGCCAGAATGGCTTCGGTGCGGACATGCTCGGGGAAATATTTGATCCGGCTGATACCGTCAAACGAGATAAATGCCCCGGTGTTGGCAAGTTGACGGTGTAGCCACGGATCGGGATTTCGATCCATATGCGCAAAGCAAATGCGGGACAAATCAAGGCCCAGTTGTTTAAAAATCGCGGCCTGCTCCAGGGCCATCGTGCCCATTTCCGTATGGCTGTGCATCGGCGCGTTTGTCGCCTGTTGGGCGCGCACCACCACTTCCATGGTTTTGCGCTCCAGCGGTGAAATGGCGTTGTAGCCGGTGCCGCATTTCACCATACCAGCGCGGTACGACGTGCCGTCGATTCCGTCGGTCACTTCTTTGCTGACGTGTTCCACCAGCGCATCGATGGAGGTATTGGCAATCCATTCGGCAAAAGACTGGTCGGTGCCCGGGCGTTTTGAGCTCCACAGAAAGCCTTTGTTAAACCCGGCGGTGGCGATAATTTGCACCCCCTGACGGGTGGCAATCTCGGCGACCACCTCTACATGGCGGCCATAATCCGGTGCCGTCGCGTCGTAGATTGACTGTCCGCCTGCGGCGCGAAAGTCTGCCAGTTCGCGTTCAGAAGCGGCTTTATCATCAAGCAACAAATCCTCTTCATTACGCTCCTGCCAGTACGGCGGAATGCAATACAGATGATCGTGGCTGTACGTGACGCCGAGCTGCTGCGGTGCGATGTCACCGGTGAGTGTGCGGATAAACCCCATACGATACGCCTTATTTTCAGTCGGTTGGTGTATTCAAAGTAGGACTTGTCTACCTGACTGGTCAAGTGATCATGGTCGCAAAACGACCAGCAAAAATCCCATTGCTGCGAGGCAACGCACACTTTCATAGGAAATGTTGATAATTCGGAAAGGATTCAGTACGGGCGGAGGAACAGGAAGTGAGAATAAAAGCCGCATCATGCGGACATCACAGCGCGGCAATCGACCGCCGGGAACGCGACATCCGCGTGCCCGACGGGGCGGGTCAGTCTAAGTCCGCGCCATTACTGGATATGACTTTCGTATACCAGTAAAACGATTTTTTGCGAGTGCGGGCCAGCGTACCTGCACCGCTGTCGTCCCGGTCAACGTAGACAAATCCATAACGCTTGCTCATCTCGCCGGTAGACGCCGAAACCAGATCGATACAACCCCAGGTGGTATAACCCATCACCGGGATCCCGTCGGCAATCGCCTCGCCCATGGCTTTGATATGCTCGCGCAGATAACTGATGCGGTAATCGTCCTCGATTTCACCCTGGTCATTAACGGTGTCTTTCGCGCCAAGGCCGTTTTCCACCAGGAACAGCGGCTTCTGGTAGCGGTCGTACATCATGTTCATGGTGATGCGCAGCCCTAACGGATCGATGCCCCATCCCCATTCGCTGGCCTGGATATAAGGGTTTTTCAGGGATTTCACGACGTTCGCCGCGCTGCTGTTGCCCTCGTTCATGTCGGCTGACGCGCAACGCGAGGCGTAATAGCTAAACGACACAAAATCAACGGTGTTTTTCAGGATCTCGCTGTCACCCGGCTCGCTGACAATGCTGATGCCCTTCTCCCGGAACAGGCGCGCCGCATAGGACGGATAGGCCCCGCGCGCCTGCACGTCGATAAAGAACAGGTTTTCGCGATCTTTTTCCAGCGCGGCCCACACGTCTTCCGGCTTGCATGACCACGGATAGAAATTGCCGCCCGCCAGCATGCATCCCACCTGGTTCGCCGGATTGACCTCATGGGCAATTTTTGTCGCCAGCGCGCTGGCCACCAGCTCGTGGTGCGCGGCCTGGTACTTCACCTGCTCTTTGTTGTCCTGCTCATCGAACACCAGCCCTGCGCCGGAAAAGGGGCTGTGCAGCAGGATGTTGATTTCGTTGAACGTGAGCCAGTATTTCACCAGCCCGTCAAACGCCTCAAAACAGGTACGGGCGTAACGGGTGAAGAATTCGATCATCTTGCGGTTGCGCCATGAGCCATGTTCCCGCACCAGATGCATCGGCACATCGAAATGGCATAAGGTAACCAGCGGTTCGATGCCGTATTTTTTGCACTCGTTAAACACATCACGATAAAACGCTATCCCTTCGGCGTTAGGCGTGAGTTCGTCGCCCTGCGGGTAGATACGGCTCCAGGCGATGGAAGTGCGAAAGACCGTAAAACCCATTTCCGCCATCAGGGCGATATCTTCTTTATAACGATGATAAAAATCGATCGCGTCATGACTGGGATAGAACTCGTCATCGCGCAGGGTAAAGCGCGGTTCGAGTCCCAGTTTTACCGCCATCCGATGGCTACCGTGGGGGATCATATCCACGGTGGTTAATCCCTTACCGCCTTCAAGGTAAGCGCCTTCCGCCTGGTTGGCGGCCAGTGCGCCGCCCCATAAAAAACCGTCCGGAAATTGTGAAACTGACATGAAGCACCACTCCTTGAATTAATTAACTTTTACTGCCTGTTCGACCTGCGGGTCCGCCGGGGCCGGGCGTTCGGGTGCGACGGGCTTTTCCACGGGAATGTCCTCAAAGCCCAACAGCAGCGTGACGAAGAACGAGATCACCACAGACAGGATCATCACCCCCACTACCCAGGCAATGCTCATGGGGTTCGTCGGGTCGAAGAACTGAACGCTGGTAAACAGCCCTGGAGACGCCATGGAATGGCTGGCTAACCCGCCGATGCCCGCGACTGCGCCGCAGATAAAACCGGTGATGAGACAGGCAATCAACGGGCGTTTCAGGCGCAGTGCGACACCATATAGCGCCGGTTCGGAGATGCCCGCCACGATGGCCGATGCCGCCGCGGCAAGCGCCGTCTGGCGCAATTCCGGGTTTTTAGTGCGCCACGCCACCGCCAGCGACGAACCGCCGAGCGACAAATTCGCACCGATTTCCGACGGCATCACCATGCCCTCTTTACCGGTTTCCGCAATGGTCTGAATGATGGTCGGGGTAAACACCCGGTGCATGCCAGTCATCACCAGCAGCGGCCAAATCGCGCCCATAATGGCGACCGACAGCCAGCCCAGATGGCTGTGAATGGTGTAAACCACTTTAGAAATGCCGCTGCCGATCCAGATACCCAGCGGGCCGATAAACATGATCGCGATGGGGGCAGCAATCATCACAATCAGCATTGGTTTAAGGAAGTTTTTGGTCACCGCCGGGGTAATGCGGTCAACCCAGCGTTCGATATACGACAGGATCCAGGTCATGCACAGCGCCGGGATCACGGTGTAGGTGTATTTCACCGCCGTTACCGTCATGCCCATAAATTCAACGTGTTGCCCCTGAGCGGCTTTCGCCATCAGGTCAATAAAGCTGGGGTGAACCAGCACGCCCGCGATAGCAATCGCCAGCGACATATTGGTTTTGAATTTCAGCGCCGCCGACGCGGCCACCATCACAGGCAGGAAGAAGAATGCGCCGTCGCCGATGGTGTTGAGAATAATCAGCGTCGAGGAGCCTTTCTCAAAGACGCCGGTCATATCGAGGATCATCGCCAGCAACTTGAGCATTGACCCGCCGATAATCGCCGGGATTAACGGCGACATGGTGCCGATCAGCGCATCCAGAATGCCCGCGCCAATACGCCGCAGGGTAATTTTATTTTTCTGGGGCAGCGCTTTTTCGGCAACCGCGCCTTCCGGTAACAATTTCAGCACCTCTGCATAGGCCTGTGAAACGGTGTTGCCGATAATCACCTGGCACTGGGTATCGTTGTTAACCACGCCCAGCACGCCGCTGATGTTTTTCAGTTTCGCGATGTCCGCCGCGCTGTCATCTTTCAGCACGAAACGCAGGCGGGTCATGCAGTGCGTCACCGACGCGATATTATCCGCGCCGCCAATGGCATCCACTATCGAGCGGGATACTGCTGCATAATTTTTTGACATGACTGATTCTCGCGTAATGCCCTGCCGTGATGTTTTCGTCGTGTTTGCTGGCCGGCAAATCACGGCGTTTATGTCGGTTAGGCCATTACTTTCATAGGGTTAGACAATTACTGCACGAAGCGCCGTTTCATAAGAAACAACATAGGTAACCGGTTCCACATAAGGTTGGTTAAAATAAGGCTGGTTTTCAACACAAAATTAAAATCGATCCTCAATCTGTGATTCAGATCGCCATTAACCGCAACAGTTACCCCATGGCGGGCGAAAACGGCCGCTGCCATTGACGTAAAACTGTGTAGAATGATCCATGAATTCAGCGTGCGGGAATGATCCATGTCGACAATGCAGGAAGTGGCAAAAAGAGCTGGCGTATCAAAGGCAACGGTGTCCCGGGTGCTTTCCGGCAAGGGCTATACCAGCGATGAAACCAAAGAGCTGGTGTACAAAGCCATTGAAGAAACTGGCTACCGCCCTAACCTGTTGGCGCGTAATCTGGCGACCAGTAAATCCCAGTGTATCGGCCTGGTGGTGACTAACACTCTGTACGCGGGCAGTTACTTCAGCGAATTGCTTTCTCAGGCGGCGAAAAAACTTGAAGCCAATGGCCGCCAGTTAATTCTGGTGGACGGTAAACACAGCGCCGAAGAGGAAAAAGCCGCCATCGATTTTCTGCTGGATCTGCGCTGCGATGCGGTGATTATCTACCCGCGTTTTATGAGCGTGGATGAGATGGATGCGCTGGTTGAGAAACATAAGCAGCCGATTATGGTGATGAACCGTAAGCTGCGTAAAAACCAGAGCCACTGCATCTGCTGCGATCACCACGGTGCCAGTTTTACGGCGACCCGACATTTGATCGAGCGCGGGCATCGGGATATCGCGTTTATCACCGGCTCGATGGACTCACCCACCGCGCTTGACCGCCTGGCGGGCTATAAAGCGGCCCTTACCGCCAGCGGCTTGCCGGTGCGCGACGCGCTTATCGCTTTTGGTAAGTGGACCCCGGAAAGCGGCGCTCAGGCCACCGCCGGGTTGCTCGCCGGGGATATCTCGTTTAGCGCGCTGGTGGCCAGCAATGACGATATGGCTGTCGGCGCCATGAAAACCCTGAATGCGTCCGGGCTGCGGGTGCCTGCCGACGTCTCGCTTATCGGCTTTGATAATATTCCCACCGCCTCCTTCCTGCAGCCTGCGCTGACGAGTATTAAGGATCCGGTAAGTGACATGATCAATGAAGTGATTGAACGGCTGATATCAATGCTGGATGGCGGGTATTTGTCGTCGAAAAGTCTGTTTTCGTCACGCCTGGTGCTGCGGGATTCGGTGCAGGACGGCCCGCACCGTTAAAAGAGGTGCGCAGGCCAACCTGCGCACCACAACTCCTTAGTAAAGCCCTAACGGTTTGCTGTCAAAACTGACCAGGTTGTTTTTCACCTGCTGGTAGCTGTTGAGCGCCATTTTGTGGGTCTCGCGGCCAATACCTGAATTCTTATAGCCGCCGAACGCCGCGTGCGCCGGATACAGGTGATAGCAGTTAGTCCAGACGCGACCGGCCTTGATAGCGCGGCCCATACGCCAGGCGCGGTTTATATCCCGTGTCCAGACACCTGCTCCGAGGCCAAACTGCGTGTCGTTCGCCAGCGCGATGGCTTCTGCTTCGTCTTTAAAGGTGGTAATACCGATGACCGGGCCGAAGATCTCTTCCTGGAAACTGCGCATCTGGTTGTTGCCCTTAATCAGGGTCGGCTGGATGTAATACCCGCTGCCCAGCGCGTCTTCATGTTCGACGTGCGCACCGCCCACCAGGATCTCGCCGCCCTCTTCACGGGCAATGTTGATGTACGACAGGATTTTATCGAACTGCTCTTCTGACGCCTGAGCGCCGATCATGGTGTCGGTATCAAACGGGTCGCCTTTACG
>OKCK01000186.1_pt1 | contig 16013 bp, 10 predicted proteins | sample 1614961 | NCBI WGS metagenome assembly OKCK01 (sample SAMN04436984, study PRJEB24849) | human gut metagenome | biome: human gut; feature: NICU; material: stool | host: Homo sapiens | place: USA: Saint Louis, MO | collected 2010-07-31
CAAGCAGAAGACGGCATACGAGATCGGTCTCGGCATTCCTGCTGAACCGCTCTTCGGATCTGTAATCATGCCGATCAGGGCACGGCCCTTCCCTCGAGTGTCGAGGCCACATCGCAGCCCGTCGCCTCCAAGGCGCAGGAAGTTGCTTCGCCTTCTCCCGTTGCAAACGCGGCGATCCCGGCAGCCACCCAGACTGACCAGGTCAGCTACGCGGATAGCACCATCGAGGGGAACCTTGAGGCCAAGGCTGATTCGCCTCTCACCGGAAGCGGTCTCAATGCTGGCGATGTCGCCGGCGAGGGTCAGTGGCAAAAGCCCACTCCTGGCGCGCCTATAACGTCGCCGTTTGGCTACCGTACTCACCCGACCCTCGGGTACCGCAAGATGCACGATGGCGTTGACTTCGGCGCGAACTGTGGCCCCCCCGTCTACGCCGCTGAGTCCGGCACCGCCTCGCTCGCCGGGTACAAGAGCTCCGCGAGCGGCAATGCCGTCGTGATTGATCACGGCAACGGCGTAGAAACCGAGTACTACCACCTTTCGTCCGTATCTGTGAGCGCTGGCGACACGATCGAGAAGGGCCAGAAGGTTGGAACGGTTGGCTCCACCGGCCGGTCGACGGGATGCCACCTTCACTTTGGCTTGCAGAAGGGCGAAAGCCACGTCGATCCGATGTCGCTGTGGCGTTGAGCCCGGTCGTTCTTGGAGTCGAGTCCTCGTGCGATGAGACCGGCTTCGGCATTGTCAGTGAGGGAAAGCTTCTAGGTCAGGGGCTTGCCTCGTCCGCTTCGAAGCACGCGGAATTTGGGGGAGTGGTTCCCGAGATCGCTGCACGTGCGCACCTTGATGCGGTTGTCACCACTCTCCAGATCGCGCTTCAAGACGCCGGCGTTGAGCCGAAAGACATCACGCACGTGGCAGCAACATCCGGCCCCGGCCTCGCTACGGCTGTGCACGTGGGGCTTGCGGCGGCAAAGTCGATTGCGTGGGCTCTCGATGTTCCTCTCTACGGCGTGCACCACCTCGCTGGGCATGCTGCCGCGGACACGCTCGAACACGGACCCCTTCCCGAACACAGCATCATCCTGATTGTCTCGGGCGGTCATACGTCGATTCTCGAAGTTCGCGACCTTGTTCGTGACCCGATCGTGCACCTCGGTGACACGCTCGATGACGCCGCCGGCGAAGCGTTCGATAAGGTTTCGCGTCTGCTAGGCCTCGGCTATCCGGGCGGCCCTGCGGTTTCGAAGGCTGCGCTCGAGGGCGATCGCGAGGCGTTCCGGTTCCCGCGCGCGATGCTTCGCGCGGGCGATCACCCGTATACGTTCTCGTTCTCGGGCGTGAAGACGGCCGTGGCCCGCACCGTCGAGCAGATTGAGCGCACGGGCGCCGCCGTTCCCATTGCGGACATTGCCGCATCGTTCGAGGAGGCGGTCGTTGACGTGCTCGTGACCAAGGCTGTGAAGGCTTGCCAGGAGAAGAAGCTGAGCACCCTCGTCATCGTTGGTGGTGTCGCCGCGAACCGGCATCTTCGCAAGAAGGCGCAGGAGCAGTGCGACAAGCTCGGCATCGAGCTTCGCGTGCCACCTCCGCATTTGTGCACGGACAACGGCGCAATGATCGCCGCCGTCGGCGATCTTCTTGTGCGCAGCGGCGCCGAGCCCAGCGGTCTCGGTATTGCGGCGGATCCGTCGGCGGTTCTTCACGGCGCCCAGCTGCCCGTTCCCGCCTAGCGCATCACGTTTCGCGCCCTCAGGGCGCGCCCCGTGCCCGATCTTGCTAGACTGGCACGGTTGCCCGCGTAGCTCAGTGGATAGAGCGTCTGCCTCCGGAGCAGAAGGTCGTAGGTTCGAATCCTGTCGCGGGCGCCATCACCCCTTTGTTTCGTCGTGCTAGGTTTTTCCTATGACGGATACCGAGTGGGCGCCGGCCCTCACGATCAATGGTGAAACCTCGTACGAGGCGAAGCATGAGTGCGAAATCGGCCTTGAGCGCACCCTCGAGCGCATGGACGGTGAGGATCTCCATTCGCTCGTGCTATGGCACTACCCGGCAGACGAGGAGTTTGCCAGCCCCGACTACCTTGACCAGTACCTTCAGTGCGCGGGCACTGCCGAGCGCCTCACCATCGAGTTTCGTTACACCAGGTCCGACGGCACCTACGTGCACTTTGTTCTCTGTCGCGAAGAGCCGGAGGGCGATGAGACTTCGGCGATCCATCCCCGCTACCCGAGCATCCAGGTTTATCCCGAAGACGTCTGGACTGCAGCAGAAGCCGCCCCCATCTTCGATTACTACGCCCGCGAGGTGATGATTCCCGACTGGGTGCTGGGGCGGGAGATCGAACTCTGAAATCAATTCTCTGAGCGCTGTAAAGGGCGGTGCCCGTTGAAAGGCTTGAATTTCCCCGTGCATGCGTGATCCGGCCAGCCGAGCATCCGGCACATTACTGAGTGCTAGCAGTTGCGAGCTACTAGCCCTGCTCCTTGTGACTACGGGGCAAAAAGTTTACGCGACCGTACGAGTTTACTAAGGTCGACGTTTTGTACGATTGTGAGTTCGGGGAACGGGGCCATTAGAAAACTTCTGCAAGTGTAAATGGCCCCGCCCTCTTGCCTGAGTGTTTTGGAAGGCACTGCATGTGCTTTGTGAGGCCCGTGGTTTATTTCATCGTAACGAAAGGCGGGCGCGCCTCGAAACTAATGGGAGGCTTCGAGACGCAGTCCTATTGGTAGCGCTACAGTTGGAATTCGAATCGGGCGCCTTCGTTGATTTTCTGGGAATATGCATCGAGGGTTCTGTCGTCTATAGAACCACTATGCTTCTTGAAGATCGCTCGAACCTTGGGCTTGATGGTGGAAATCGGCTTGCCTCGGTGAGAACGGGCGAGTGCTGCCAGGTCTCGTTCACACTTTGTTGCTTGCTTTTTCACTGCAGACTGTGCGAGCTTGTCCAAAGCTTTCTCGTTGATCTTAACCTTCACGCTTAGACTCCTTGCTTAATTGTCGTGCTGGGATGCCGTTTGGCCGTAGAAGCTTTGACGAAGCGGCCCGTGGTTGCGGATCGGTAAACTGTTCGCTTGCCTCCTGTTCCTACTACCTCGGTTGTGGTTGTACGTGGGTTTCGGGCGCTCGTCGCAGCTTTCACGAATCGCCCCGTCGAGGCGCTTCTGCTCACTTTTCGTGCCATCAAGGTCCTTTCTTTAAAGCTTTCTGTTGGTCAGAAACTGTTTGGGGTAAAGGCGGAACTTGTTCTCGTGGAGCCTCCCTCGAACCACGGTTCCGGCGAACGTGAATAGTTACGCCTTTCACGTTTATTCTATCGCAAAGGAGCGCGGAAGTGATGTCGTCGAATTACACGGATTGCATATGGTCAGACCGTCGCGAAAGAAATTCGATTAGCAAACGAGCGAGTGCATTTGTTCGACGCAGCGACTAGTCAAATCCAGCGAATCTGGGCGGCACCGAGATGTCGGTTCGATGGCGTTGCTGTGCCAGATAGGGATCGTGCTTGGTTATGGTTTGCTTGCCCGACGGTAAATCTGTTTGCCGGAGGTTCGCGCGGTGCGGTCGCGCACGGCAATTGCGAAAGTTAATCCTTAGAGGTATTCGTCGCCGCGTGATAGCTCGTGACGGAGAGCTGTAGAGTCGAGTGTTCGGTCGGTGCCCTGGTGATTCGCGTGAACGAAAGTGGGCTGCCTTTGAATGGTTTCCCTGTAGGGATTGTCGTTACAAGAAAGTTCAGTAGCTCCTGGACTCCCCGGGGCGAATCCACCTAAGGAGTGCGGCGTTGCGCGCCGCCCGATTCCCGAGCGAGTCCAGCAACCACTGGACCTGATGCAGTCAGTCTGCTCATCCTCGCCTTCGTGTCCAGTGCTTGAAGTCGTGGTTTTCTCGACGCGGTAGTCACGGTCGGTGATCCAAGTCCTGGACGAGCTTCGTGGCAGTGCGGCGTAATTCCAGGTGTTCACTTAGGAAGCCCGCTAATTCCAACTTGCGGCTATGAGAGAATCGAATGGTCAGCTGCATGAATTACGGGAACGGGCGATGACCGACACTTCTGAACTCCTTGATTCGATCACTCCGAAACAAACAGCCAAGGTGAACGTGTTGGAGAGGGCGGTGTGGCAAACTGCCGACGATTTCCTACGCCTCATCGTTCCCGCAGAAAACTACGGCGACTACATCATCCCCTTCACGGTGCTACGCCGCCTCGAAGGAAGGCTCGAGCCTACGAAGCCTCAGGTGCTCGACCTCGTCAGTCGCGAAACCGCGAAGGGTACGCTTCCGCATGTCCTCGCGATGAAGATCGAGAGCCTGTTTGATTTGCGGTTCTGGAACACTTCGAAACTTTCGCTCGAGCGTCTCGCAGCTTCGGACGACGAGTTGAACTCCGGGCTGAAGCAATACCTCAACTCGTTCTCGGCAAACATCCTGGGCATCTGGGATGCGTTCGAGTTCGAAAAGCTCATCGACTTCCTTGATCGCAACGATCAACTGTGGAACATGGTGAATCACTTCGCCTCGATCGACATGAGCGATGCAGCCCTCCAGGACCACACGATGGGCGACATCTTTGAGAACCTCATGTACCGATCGTTCGCCCGCAAGGCGAAAGATGCCGGTGAGTTCTATACACCGCGCGATGCCGTTCGGCTCATGACCTCGATCCTGTTCACGTCGGACGACACGGAGCTTGAAGAGGACGGCATTATCCGTTCGGTTTACGATCCGACGGCTGGCACGTGCGGCATGCTCATTACGGCGCGCAACGCGCTCCGCAAAATTAATCCCGGGATTGATGTCGTGATTGCGGGGCAAGAGCTCAAGGAGTCGTCGTACGCACTCGGTAAATCAGACCTGCTCATGCAGGGGTTCAGAGATCCCGAGGTTCTCAAGTTCGGTAACTCCCTGACGAATGATCAGTACACGGATCAAAAGTTCGATTACATCCTCGCGAACCCTCCCTACGGCTCGTCGTGGAAGGCGTTCCAGGGAAAAATCAAGGAGCTTCAAGAGCTGGGAGATCCTCGGTTTTCGGAGGGCCTGCCGTCAGTGAGCGACGGGCAAATGCTGTTCCTCATGCACATCGCACACAAACTCGCCCCCGCCGATGGTCCTACCAAAGGCGGGCGAGCCGCAGTCGTCACCAACGGTTCTCCGCTGTTTACTGGCGATGCAGAGTCGGGTCCGGATGGCATCCGTAAATTCCTTATCGGTGCCGAGGGTGGCAACGACATCCTCGATGCGATCATCGCGCTGCCGAACGACATGTTCTACAACACCGGCATCGCGACCTACGTGTGGATTCTCGATCGCAACAAGGAACCCCGTAGGCGGGGGAAGATCCAGTTCATAGACGCGACCGAAATGTGCGCACCGATGCGCAAGAACATGGGCCAAAAGCGTGTGGAACTCAGTGATGCGAACATTCGCGAGATCACGAAGCTGTATAAGGACTTCGAACCGAACGAGCACTCGATCATCGTCACTCCCGACGAGCTCACGTATCGCGACGTGCCGATGTTCAAGGTTGCTCACTATTCGGTGTCTGTCACCGATGAAACGGTCGAGCAGGCACTCGATCACAAGTCGGCATTCCCTGAGCATGAGCCCGTCGTTCGAGGCATGGCCGGCCGAACATACAACGAGCTGCCGAAGGCGCTGAAAGCCTTGGCGAAGAAGCACGGAGTCAAGATGGGCGCACCTCTGCTGAAGCACATCATGGCAGCACTCGCAATCGTTGACGAGAACGCACCAGAATCGCTCGATGAGAAGGGGAATCCTGTCATTGATTCCTCCACCAAACTCACCGAGCGAATCCCGTACACCGAAAACGTCACCGAGCATATGAAGCGTGAAGTGCTCCCGTTCGCTCCCGACATGCAATGGGATGAGTCCGCTGCCAAGGTCGGCACTGAACTTCCCCTCACCCGCCTGTTCTATAAACCCGAGGAGACCCGGTCCCTCGAGGAGCTTGATGCCGCAATCGCGGCTTCCCTCGAGCGCATCTACGTGAAGTTCAAGGATGTGCGTTCGGATGACTGAAGCCTTGTTTTCTGCGGCATCAGGGCTTGCGAATACTCCATTCCCTCTGCGTCAGGTTGGGGCTGTTTTTCGCAATGTTTCCGTTAGAGTAGACCCTCGACTCTATGAGCCGCTATCAGTAGGGCAACGAGGAGTTACTCGCCAACTTGAGGGAGTCGCACTGCAGCAAGGCGATGCCGAGAAAAAACTTGTTCGCCCTGGACAGATCGCTATGAACTCGCGATCAGATCGGCGAGGAGCTAGCGGTCTCTCCCAGTACGAGGGAGTTGTCTCCGTCGTATACACAGTGCTTCAGCCAAGCCGCGTTCACGTGTGCCCACGTTATGCACACTATCTATTTAGATCGCTTGACTTTCAAAATGAGTACTACCGTTGGGGTACGGGTATTGTCGATGATCTTTGGTCTACGAAATTCGAGCGGTTAGCGCAGATTCAGGTTCCGATGCCCGATATTGAAACTCAGCGGCGCATCGCGGACTACCTCGATGGGGAGGTCAGTGAGATGGATGCACTCGTCGCCGATCTTCAACGTTTGGTTGGTGACCTACGAGTCCGAAAAATAGCGTTTGTGAAGAACGTGTTTTCGCAAATTGATGCGAGTCGAGGGGCCTTGGGGTTAGTGTCTAAATTTATAAGCGGCCGGGATTGGGGGGAGGTTCAGTGTGACGATGGTCGTTACCCGGCCTATGGCTCCGGGGGGAAGGTTGGGTTCGCCAATGATTATTTATTCGAAGGGGATGCGATAATTTTCGGCCGTAAGGGGACTCTAGATAGGCCGCAGATTTCGCGTGGTAAGATTTGGGTGATTGATACAGCCTATATTGCCGTACCTGACAGCTGCCTCGATATCGATTTTTTCTACTATTGGTCTCAGACGCTTCCCAACGATTTATTGAGCACACAAACGGCGATTCCAAGTATGACAGCTTCAATCTTAAAGGCGCAGTCTATACCTTTTGTACCACTCAATGAACAACGTGAGATCGCGGACGAGCTGGACCGCGAGACGGCCGAGATGGACTTCCTGATCAAGGAATCAACGGAACTTATTGAGAACCTCAAGGCGCGGAAGACTGCGCTCATTACTGAAGTGGTGACGGGGCGGAAGAAGGTTTAGATCATGGTGAACCCGATTCATGAAGAGGCAATGGAACTGACGATCTGCCGTGCGCTTGCGGCACAGGGGTGGATCTGGAACGAAGGCGCGAACGATCGCGGCTTCGATCCGGCTCTAGGGCTGTTCCCGGAAGACGTGCACCACTGGCTCGCCACGCAATACCCGCGCGAATACGAGCGCGCGATTCCCGCTGACGCAAGTGAGGTAGAGCGAAAATCGCGAGAGAGCAGGCTGCTCGGGCGACTCGCGAAAGAACTCGATCGGAAACCGCGCCTCGACGGGATCACCAGGAAAGTCGATGGTGGGCTACTTGGCACGTTGCGCGATGGATTCTCCTTCACGCAGGCAGACCTCGGAACTGTCACCTTCCCCGACATGGCGGGATTCTTTCCCTACGACTCAGCGAAAACAGACGCCGTAGAAAAAGCCCAGGCGAACCGCCTGCGGGTGCTCCAACAAGTCCACTTCGAGAAAGGCAACGGGGGCGAAATCGACCTCGTGCTGCTCGTCAACGGCATCCCCGTTGTCACAATTGAACTGAAAACCGACAACACCCAGTCGATCGACGACGCCGTCGCGCAGTATCGCCGCGACCGCAAGCCCAAGAAAGCCTCGCGCCCACTCTTAAATCCAGGGCGGTGCCTCGTGCACTTTGCAGTCTCCTCAAGTGAAGTCATGATGACCACCGAACTCAAGGGCAAAGACACCGTGTTCCTGCCCTTCAACCAGGGCACCGAAGAAGGCCGCGCAGGAAACCCCGCCAACCCCGAGGGGTACCGCGTCGCGTATTTGTGGGAGAAAGTCTTCTCGCCGGATCTGCTGCTTCGAATCCTCAAGGACTACGCGCTCTGGGAACCCTCCTCCAAAGGCAACGACGGAAGGCTCGTGTTCCCGCGCTTCCACCAGTTGCGCTCAGTGGAACGCGTCACCGAAGACATGAGCAAAGGTGCCGCCGGAAGGCGCTACCTCATCCAGCACTCCGCCGGATCCGGCAAAACAAAAACCATCGCCTGGCTCGCCCACCGTGCCAACAAGATGCTGCACGAAGACGGCTCGAAGCTGTTCGACTGCGTCATCGTCGTCACCGACCGCACGTCACTCGACCGCAACGTCGCGGATGGCCTCTCGCTTCTGCAAGCCGCCGAAGGCATGGTCCAAAACATCACGAGCGACGACACCTCAAAATCGGAAAAGCTCCGTCACTACCTCACGCAGGGTAAGCGGATCCTCTCCACAACGATCCAAACCTTTCCCGCCCTCGCGAAGCTCATCGAAGACTCGCCGGCACTGCGCGGGCGCAGGTGGCTCTTGATCATCGACGAGGCCCACTCCTCGCAGCACGGCAAAGCCTCGCGCTCACTCCTCGAAACGCTCTCGGACCTCCCTGGCGACGTCGCGGAAGCCGCGCGGCGCGCTGCCGACGACGTCGCTGATGAGGGGGAGTCAATTGACGGTGGCCTGACGCGCGTCGAAAAGGACTACCGCACGAGGCTCGAAGATTCGGCTGTCGCGAAAGCCACCAACATCACGATCGTGGCGTTCACCGCGACGCCGAAGGCGCGAACGCTCGCCGTTTTCGGCGAGAAAGATCCCGAGAACGTCGATCGGCGCTACCCGTTCGACCTGTACTCGATGGCGCAGGCCATCGACGAAAACTTCATCCTCGACGTTCTGCAGAACTACATCTCCCTCGATCTCTACGCGAGGATCGAAGACAAGTTCGGCCGCGAAGACGACGTCGTGCTGGGGGAGGCCACCGCTGCGCTCGTGCGGTTCGTGCGTTCGCACGAAAAGACCATTCATGCGAAGGCTGAAGTGGCAGTCGAACACTTCCACAACAACGTGCGGCCCCTGCTCGGTTCAACCGCGAAGGCCATGGTCGTGTGCGACGACAGGATGGGCGCCTACACGTGGTTCAGGGCAGTGCAGGACGTCATCGCGAGTAATCCGAAGTACCAGGGGATGCAGGCCCTCGTCGCGTTCTCCCAGCCGCTCGACGTCTCCAAGGATCCCGACGTTGAGCAGATCGTCACCGAATCCTCGCTCAACAACGAGAACGCAGCCGACGGTTCCCGGCGCATGGAAACGACCAAGATGTTCGATGGGGACAGCTATAAATTCCTCATCGTCGCCAACAAGTTCGTGACCGGGTTCGACGAACCGCGACTCTCCGCGATGTACGTCGACAAGCCGCTCTCTGGAGTTCTGGCCGTGCAGACGCTCTCGCGGCTGAACCGCACGTTGCCCTCGAAGAATAAAACCAAAACCTACGTCGTGGACTTCGTGAACTCACCCGAAGCGATCCTCGGTGCATTCCAACCTTACTATTCGCAAGCGACGATCGACACGAGCGTCGACCCGAACGCGCTGCCCGATCTCGGGCGGCTGCTCGACTCCTCGCCCTTTTACGACAGAGACGAAATGGAGGCGGTCGCGAACGTCATTCTCGATCGCGACATCGACGTGAGGCGCAAGGACTCGCTCCTTCAAGGCAGGATCGGCCCGATTGTGACGCGGTGGACGGACATGTACCACGCCGCCATCCTTAATGACGACGCTGACGCCAAAGCCATTACCACCGACTTCCGCGCAAACCTCGTGAAATACGTGCACGCGTGGGACTTCCTCAGCCAGTTCATCGACTTCCAAGAAGTCACGCTCCACAAGCGCGCAATATTCGCGGACATCCTCGCGCGCAACCTCAAACTCGGAAAACGCGCAGAAGCAGAAGACTTCGTGACCGGTGTTGACATCGTCGCCACCGCTGTCACAGGCGACGTCGAGCACGGCGAGTCTCTTGAGCTCGACATCGATGAAGCGCGCACGCCGCTTCCCGTTCCTGGCTTCGATGGGCGCGTGTCCTCCGGCAGTGAGAGTGATCCGCTCCAGGGAGCATTTCAGCTGGCAGTCGAGCAGGTGAATGAGCTGTTCGCTGCTGCGGGAATCGACATTTCGAATTCGACGAGTCGGCGCAACGTCGGTGCCGTGTGGGAGCGCCTCGCGGGCGATCACGAGGTTGAACAGCTTGCGAGCAAGAACTCGGAAAGTGCGCTCTCGAAATCCCACACAATGCGCCGAAAGGTCATCGAGGCACTCTTCAGCGTGGACAGCGACAACGAACAGTTCTCGCAAATGATGCAGGGGAGCGAGGACGCACTCGACATCTTCGTCAAGGGAATGTCGCGCCTCGCCGCCGCTGCAAATGAAGACAAGAAAAACGGTATTGAGCCGCGAGAAGGGGAATCCGCGGTCGAAAAGCGGCTTCGCGGACTCCTTGATGTTTTGCGCGAGAACACCGATGGCAGCATCGTGGAGGAAAAACTTGCGATGAAGCTCGATCAGGCGCTCACAACACGCGGCAGCACCAACGTGTTCGAGGTCCTACGCGCAGAGTTCGTCGCAAACGCTCTTCCCGTTGACGGGGTGCTCTTCGAGCGCGTCGCGACGTACGCGATGCAGAACTACTAGGCGAATGATCCCGCGCGAGCGGTGAAACCTTGAGACCTAAAGTTTCACGAACGCCTCGGCGGTGACACTTTAGGCCCTAAGGTGTCACGCCCGCCCTACTCCGCGCGCTTCGCGAGCAGCTGCCCGAGCAGCTCCTTGACCTCTTCCGGATCGGCGATGCGGAAGCTCGCCGCGGTCTCGCCGCCGCCCACCTTGATGGTGAGGTCGCTTTCGCTGGCGCGGTGGAACACGGACTCGTCGGTCACATCATCGCCCAGGTAGAGCCACGCGTCGCACGCACACGCGCGGGCGAGGGCCTCGATCGCTTCGCCCTTCGTCGCGGGGATCACGGAGAACTCCACAACGGCCTTTCCTGGCGTGACCTTTGCGTGGCGGATCGAGCGTGCATACTCGAGGGCTTCTTCGGTCGCGTTCGCGGCGCCGCGGCCCTTCGCGTTGCGCGTGTGGAGCACTGCGGCCGTGGGCTTTTTCTCTACCTCGGTACCCGGGTACTTGCGGGAAATCCGCTCGAGAGCCGCCGTGATGGTCTCCAGCTGCGAGCGGCGCTCATCCGTCATCGAGAGCGACGAGGAATCGAGAATGCCCGCATCCATGCTCTCGGGAAGCGCCCCAACCTCGGCTCCGTGCGAGCCGATGAGCACCACTGAGCTCGGCATTTCCGTGAGCGAATCGAGATCCTCAAGAGAACGGCCCGATACGAGGGCAACGTTCGTGCCGTCGAGGCCCGAAAGGGAGCGAAGCGCCTGAAGCGATTCGGGAAGGGCGCGCGCCTCATCGCGGTTCGCCACGATCGGTGCGAGAACTCCGTCGAAATCCGAAGCGACCAGCACGCGCGGAGTCTGCGCGAAGGCTTCGAGGGCCGAGTCCAACTCGGCGCGAGGCGGGCAAGCGTCGGCACTGAGAGTGGGGCGAGCCGGAGCCTTCTTGGCTTCCGCACTGCGATCCCCGCCCATGCGCTCGAGTGATTCGAGGAAGTCCGACGCCCACCGCTGCACATCGTGATCAAACACCTGGCGGCGAAGCGAACGCATGTTGTCTTGCTGCTCTTCCTCGCTCATCGCGAGCGCGTGGAGGATCGCCGATTTGAGCTCGTCAATGTCGTGTGGGTTCACGAGGGTCGCGGCGCGAAGCTCATCGGCGGCACCCGTGAACTCCGAAAGCACGAGAACGCCCCGCTCATCGATGCGCGAGGCGATGTATTCCTTCGCCACGAGGTTCATGCCGTCGCGAAGGCTCGTCACGAGCACCACGTCCGCGCACATGTACAGCGCGGTCATGTCGGTGCGGGGGAACGTGCGGTGCATGTAGGAGATCGCGGGGCGGCCGATCGGGGCGAAGTCGCCGTTGAGGCGTCCGACGGTCAGCTCAATTTCATCGCGCAGCTGCTTGTAGGCGTCGACCCTCTCGCGTGAGGGGGTCGCGACCTGAATCATCGTGACCTCGTGCGGGTCGATCGCGCCGTCGTTGAGGAGTTCGCCGTAGGCCTTGAGGCGGTGGCGGATGCCCTTCGTGTAGTCGAGGCGGTCGACGCCGAGCACGACCTTCTTCGGGTTGCCTAGCTGCTCGCGAATTTCCTTCGTGCGCGCGAGCACAGCCGGGTCCTTCGTGAGCTCGTCGTACACGCTCACGTCAATGGAGATCGGGAAGCAGCGTGCCTCGACCGTCCGGTCGTCTTCAAGGCCGAGGCCCGGCACGATGATCTGGTGCTCGTTCGCGCGGTAACCGAGGATCTGACGTACGCACGTGGTGAAGTTGATGGCATCGCGCTCGCGTTGGAAGCCGAGCAGATCCGCGCCGAGAAGACCGCGCAGAACCGAGTCTCGCTTTGGCAGCTGCGCGAAAAGCTCGAACGGGGGGAAGGGGATGTGGTTGAACCAGCCGATCGTCACGTCCGGGCGGAGGCTACTGATCATCTCGGGAACCAGTTGTAGCTGGTAGTCGTGCACCCAGATCGTGCCGCCCTCAGCCGTTGCGGCGGCAGCGGCCTTCGCGAACTTCCGGTTCGCCTCGACGTAAACGTCCCACCACGTGCGGTGAAAGTTCGGGTCGGCGATCACGTCGTGGTAGAGCGGCCAAAGCGTGTCGTTCGAAAAACCCTCGTAGTACTTTTCGACCTCTTCGGCCGTGAGGGTCACGGGCACGAGATGCATGGTGTCGATGTCGAACGGGGCGATGTCTTCATCAGCGCCGCCGGCCCAGCCAACCCACGCGGCCGATTCCGCGTTGCGCATGACCGACTCCATCGCGGTCACGAGACCGCCCGGGCTCGTGACCCACTCGGTCGAACCATCGGGGGCCGTTTTGCGATCGACCGGGAGGCGATTGGCGACGACAACGAGGGATGCGCGGGACATGATGCTCCTTTTCCGAGGCGCGTGCTTCACCTCCTGACGCTACCAATCCCGGATGGATGCTTATGTAAAGGCGTTCGTCTTTGCACGTGGACACGACCTCGGAGCCGCGGGCCCTCGACCTAGGGTTTCAGCCAACGAATGTCCCCTAGAGCAAGGAGTAGGCATGCGCGCACACGAGGCAGGAGCCCTTCACGGCAACGATCTCGTTCCCCAGTGGCTTCCCTACCCGAGCGACGTCAACCACCTCATCGAAGGGCTGTGGAGTGCGAAGACGACGCGTAACGCTCGCGGCGAGGTTGAGATCGCGGGAGTCGGGGTCAGCGTTATCAAGGAACGGTTCGGGACGCCCACATTCGTGATCGACGAAGAAGACTTCCGCTCGCGCGCCCGGCTGTTTCGCGACACGTTCGAGCGGGCTTTCGAGCCGCTTGCGGGAGTCGATATGAGCTACGCGAGCAAGGCCTTCCTCTCAACCGCAATCGTCCGGTGGGTACGCGAGGAGGGGCTCGGGTTGGACGTGTGCTCGGGTGGGGAACTTGCGATCGCGCTGCGCGCGGGGTCCGACGCCAGCCGCCTCACCTTCCACGGAAACAACAAGAGCGATGCTGAGCTCACCCTCGCCGTCGAGACCGGGGTCGGGCGCATCGTCATCGATTCTCTCGACGAGATCGACCGCCTGAACGCCATTGCCGCTCGCCTAGGGACATCCCAACCGGTGCTGTTGCGCGTGACCTCGGGCGTTGAAGCCCACACACACGAGTTCATCTCGACCGCGCACGAGGATCAGAAGTTTGGCATATCGATCACGACGGGGGACGCACTCGAGGCGATCCGCCGCGTCGAGGCCGCGGACGCGCTCAGGCTCGAGGGCCTGCATTCGCACATCGGCTCGCAGATCTTCGACACGAATGGCTTCGAGGTAGCGGCGCGGCGCGTGCTCGCGCTCGCGAAGGAAGGGCGCGAGGCGATCGGACGCTCGATCACCCACATCGTGCTCGGCGGTGGCTTCGGGGTGATGTACACGACCCAGAACACCCCGCGCACGGCCGAGCAACTGGCAGGGCAACTCGCTGCGATCGTCGAAAACTCCTGCCGCGCACTCGAGCTAGAGATCCCAAGGATCGGCTTCGAGCCGGGCCGCGCGATCGCGGGCCCCTCGACCCAAACGCTCTACACGGTGGGAACACTCAAGGAAGTCGAGCTCGGTGCCGGGCAACAGCGCCTCTACGTGTCGATCGATGGGGGCATGAGCGACAACATTCGCACCGCCCTCTACGACGCCGACTACTCGTGCCTCCTGTCCAATCGCACCTCCGAGGTGGAGCCGCGCATCGTGCGCGTCGTGGGCAAGCACTGCGAAAGTGGCGACATTGTGGTGAAAGACGAGTACCTGCCCGGTGACGTGAAGCGAGGCGACCTCATCTCGGTACCTGTCACAGGCGCCTACTGCTATGCCCTCGCCTCTAACTACAACTGTGCGCTGAGGCCCGCCGTCGTTTCCGTGAAAGACGGGGAAGCGAGCGAAATGATCCGCCGCGAAACCCTGGAGGATCTCCTCGCGCGCGATCTGGGGTAACGGTAGGGGAGTGGGAAGTGTCGGGTCCCGCACCCCGACACTCGCTACGCTTGAGGTGATGCACGCACGCGATAGGCCCGTGCGAGTGAGTAAGCGAAGCGCCGCGAACACCACCGCGCGCAAGAGAGGGATGTGTGAGAATCGCGAGAGAACGCGTCACGGTGCAGCCGTGCGCGACGAGCGCCAACCTCGGCCCGGGCTTCGACAGCCTCGCCCTCGCCCTCGAGCTTCGTGACCGTTACACGCTCGAGGTCACCACGGGAGAAACCGAGGTCACCATTCGCGGCGAGGGAGCCGGCGAGCTGCCCACCGACGATACGAATCTCATCGTGCGCACGCTGCGCGAAAGCCTTGAATGGGTCGGCGCGCCCCAGATCGGCGTGCGACTCACGTGCACGAACGTCATTCCCCAGGGCGCGGGGCTCGGCTCGAGCGCTGCGGCCATCGTGGGCGGCATCGCCCTCGCGAGAGCGATTCTCCAGGACCCGAGCGCCATCGATGATCAGGCGATGCTCGAGATCGCAACGTCGATCGAGGGGCATCCCGATAGTGTCGCCGCCGCTATCCACGGCGGCGTATGCCTTAGCTATATGGATGGCGAAAATGCCCACGCCGTGCGCGTGCGCGTCGCAAGCGACGCCAACGGTCGGCCCGTTCTGCGTCCCCTCGTCATGTGCCCGAACCGCACGCTTTCGACGACCACGGCTCGCGCGATACTGAGCCCCGAGGTGCGCCGCCGGGACGCGACCCACAACATCGCCCGTGCCGCTCTTCTCGTGCACGCTCTTGCGGAAGACCCCTCACGCCTGTTCGCGGCTACGGCAGACCGCCTCCATCAGGATGAACGCAGCGCCCATATGCCCCAGAGCGTGGGCCTCGTCCACGTGCTGCGCTCGCAGGGCGTTCCCGCCGTGATTTCGGGGGCGGGGCCGACGGTGCTGATCCCTATCGACGCCCCGGACGACATCGCGCGCATCGTCCGCGAAGTCGTCGAAGAGCCCGACGACTGGCGCCTCGCGCGCGTGCCGCTTGCACAAGAGGGCATCCACACTGTGTTATCGTGAGGGTGCTCGGCCACGCGAACGTGGCCCCGCCCTCGTTGAAGGCTGGCAAACCGCCCCGCGCAAAGCCACAATCCTTCCCTCGGCGGTAGGCGCTCGCAGAAGAGAACCTCTCATGGTGGTCGAGCATTCCTCACACCGACCGGTGCCCCTATTTCGGCGTGAAGCACACGAGCCTCCCGCCCCAGTGCCCGAGTGCGCGTTTTTCCCCGAAAAAGCACGGTCATCTCACGAAACTGAGTACAACCACGGGACACACACCTCAGAAAGGACCCCGGGTGAACGACAACTACACTGACGCCGCCGAACTTTCGGCAAAGAGGCTCCCTGAGCTTCAGGCCATCGCGACTTCCATGGGCATCCGCGGCGTGCGCAAGCTCCGCAAAGGCG
>OKCK01000189.1_pt1 | contig 15449 bp, 5 predicted proteins | sample 1614961 | NCBI WGS metagenome assembly OKCK01 (sample SAMN04436984, study PRJEB24849) | human gut metagenome | biome: human gut; feature: NICU; material: stool | host: Homo sapiens | place: USA: Saint Louis, MO | collected 2010-07-31
CTGGAGCTTTACCCCGGCGACCGCGCTGGATGACGGGGAACATACCTTTACCGTTAATGTTACCGATCCGGCGGGTAACACCAGTCCGTCAACCAGCGCAGGCACCATCACGATCGACACCACCGCTCCGGCGGCGGCCAGCGAGGTGATCCTCAGCGGCGACGACCAGACGCTCGCCGATGGCGCATCCACTAAGGACAGCATGCCAACTATCAGTGGCGAGGCTGAACCGGGCAGCACCGTGGCGATTTACGACAACGGCGTTGAGATCGGCACTGTTACCGCCGACGCCGACGGCAACTGGAGCTTCACCCCGGCAACCGCGCTGACCGACGGAGAGCACGCCTTTACCGTTGACGTCACCGATGCGGCAGGCAACACCAGCCCGGCCACCAGCGCAGGGACCATCACCATCGACACCAGTGCTCCTGCTGTGGCCGACAACGTGACCATTTCAGCCAACGACCAGACGCTCGCCGATGGGGCGTCAACAAAAGACAACACCCCGACCCTCAGCGGCGAAGCCGAAGCGGGCAGTACCGTGGTGATTTACGACAACGGGACTGAGATCGGCACTGTTACCGCTGACGCCGACGGCAACTGGAGCTTTACCCCGGAAACCGCGCTGGACGACGGGGAGCACGCCTTTACCGTTGAGGTCAACGATCCGGCGGGCAACACCAGCCCGGCCACGGCGGCGGGCACCATCACCATCGACACCATCGCTCCGGCGGCGGCAAGTGAAGTAACCCTCAGCGGTGACGGCCAGACACTCGCCGATGGCGCATCCACAAAAGACAGCACCCCAACTGTCAGTGGGGAAGCCGAAGCTGGCAGTATCGTGGTGATTTACGACAACGGTGTTGAAATCGGCACTGTTACCGCTGACGCCGACGGCAACTGGAGCTTTACCCCGGCGACCGCGCTGGATGACGGGGAGCACGCCTTTACCGTTAATGTCACCGATGCGGCAGGCAACACCAGTCCGGCCACGGCGGCGGGCACCATCACCATCGACACCACCGCCCCGGCGGCGGCCAGCGAGGTGACCCTCACAGGCGACAATCAACCTCTCGCCGACGGAGCATCCACGAAGGACACCACGCCAACTGTCAGCGGCGAAGCCGAAGCCGGAAGTACCGTGGTGATTTACGACAATGGCGAAGCAATCGGCACCGTCACGGCAGATGAAAACGGTAACTGGAGTTTCACCCCGGAGACTGCGCTGGATGACGGGGAGCACGCCTTTACCGTTAACGTCACCGATCCGGCAGGCAACACCAGCCCGGCCACGGCGGCGGGCACCATCACCATCGACACTACCGCTCCGGCGGCGGCCAGTGAGATAACCCTCAGCGGCGACGACCAGTCTCTCTCCGATGGGGCGTCAACCCAGGACACCACGCCAACTATCAGTGGCGAAGCCGAACCGGGCAGCACCGTGGTGATTTACGACAACGGGACTGAGATCGGCACCGTCACGGCGGATGAAAACGGCAACTGGAGCTTTACCCCGGAAACCGCGCTGGATGACGGGGAACATACCTTTACCGTTAATGTCACCGATGCGGCAGGCAACACCAGCCCGTCGACTGCGGCAGGCTCCATCATTATTGACACTACGCCTCCTGGCGCGTCCGATATCGTTATTACCGATAATACCGGCCCTGTTTCCGGCACGATTACAGAGGGCGGCGTAACAGATGACACCACGCCAACAATAAGCGGCAAAACCGAACCGGGCAGCAGCGTGGTGATCCTCGACAACGGCGTGGCAATCGGCACGGTTATCGCTGACGCAGACGGCAACTGGAACTTCACCCCGGCAACCGCGCTGACCGACGGAGAGCACGCCTTTACCGTTGACGTCACCGATGCGGCAGGCAACACCAGCCCGGCCACCAGCGCAGGGACCATCACCATCGACACCAGTGCTCCTGCTGTGGCCGACAACGTGACCATTTCAGCCAACGACCAGACGCTCGCCGATGGGGCGTCAACAAAAGACAACACCCCGACCCTCAGCGGCGAAGCCGAAGCCGGAAGTACCGTGGTGATTTATGACAACGGTGTTGAAATCGGCAGCGTAACCGCTGACGCCGATGGCAACTGGAGCTTTACCCCGGAGACCGCGCTGGATGACGGGGAACATACCTTTACCGTTAATGTTACCGATCCTGCAGGCAATACCAGTCCGTCAACCAGCGCAGGCACCATCACGATCGACACCACCGCTCCGGCGGCGGCCAGTGAGGTAACCCTCAGCGGTGACGACCAGCCGCTCGCCGATGGCGCGTCAACCCAGGACAGCACGCCAACTGTCAGTGGCGAAGCCGAAGCTGGCAGTATCGTGGTGATTTACGACAACGGTGTTGAAATCGGCAGCGTAACCGCTGACGCCGACGGTAGCTGGAGTTTCACCCCGGAAACCGCGCTGGATGACGGCGAGCATACCTTTACCGTTGACGTCACCGATCCGGCGGGCAACACCAGTCCGGCCACAGCGGCGGGCACCATCACGATCGATACCACCGCTCCGGCGGCGGCCAGTGAAGTAACCCTCAGCGGCGACAATCAGCCACTCGCCGACGGCGCATCCACAAAGGACACAACGCCAACTGTCAGTGGCGAAGCCGAAGCTGGCAGTATCGTGGTGATTTATGACAACGGGACTGAAATCGGCAGCGTCACGGCAGATGAAAACGGTAGCTGGAGTTTCACCCCGGAAACCGGGCTGACCGACGGGGAGCACGCCTTTACCGTTAATGTCACCGATGCGGCAGGCAACACAAGCCCGGCCACGGCGGCAGGCTCCATCATTATTGACACTACGCCTCCTGGCGCGTCCGATATCGTTATTACCGATAATACCGGCCCTGTTTCCGGCACGATTACAGAGGGCGGCGTAACAGATGACACCACGCCAACAATAAGCGGCAAAACCGAACCGGGCAGCAGCGTGGTGATCCTCGACAACGGCGTGGCAATCGGCACGGTTATCGCTGACGCAAACGGCCACTGGAGCTTCACCCCGGAGACGGCGCTGGATGACGGCGAGCACGCATTGACACTCACCATCACCGATCCGTCAGGCAATACCAGCAACAGCCTGCCAGCTGGCGTGATCGTTGTAGATACCAGCGCGCCAGCCGCCGCAACCTCGCTCCTGATTACCGATGACGTGGGTACTAAAACTGGCGCACTGACCAATGGCAGCGTAACGGATGACAGTAAACCGACCATCAGCGGCAAGGCTGAAAAAGGCAGCACCATCACTCTTTATGATGGTGAAACCGCTATGGGTACGACGACAGCCGATGCTGAGGGCAACTGGAGCTTCACGCCGGAAACGGCGCTTGGCGACGGGGAGCACAGCATTACTGTGAAAGTCACCGATGGGGCAGGCAATAACAGCGCAGCAAGCCCGACGATAGCGATAACGGTGGATACCACGGCCCCTGAAGGGGTGAAAGACGTGGCATTTATCGATGATGTCGGTTCGATAACAGGAAGTCTGGGCAATAACGGTGTCACGGATGACAGCAAACCGGCTATCAGCGGCACGGCGGATGCCAATAGCACGATCGCTGTTTTCGATAATGGTGTGGAAATCGGTACGGCAACATCAGATAGCGATGGCAAATGGAGCTTTATACCTGAAACGGCACTGAACGATGGCGAACACACCTTTACGTTTGTTGTCACCGATCCGCTCGGCCGGATAAGTGAAGAAAGCGCCGCTACGACACTCATCGTTGACACCGCCGCGCCAGCTACAGCGACCGCCATCAGTGTGAGTGATGACGTTGAAGGCGGTAAGTCAGGCCCCCTCATTAATGGCGATATCACCAACGATAACCAGCCGACAATCAGTGGTGAAGCGGAAGCGGGTAGCACGATCACGCTCTACGATGGCGATACCGTGATTGGCCAGGTGACTGCCGATGCGGAAGGCAAATGGCGTTTCACGCCGGAGACGGCGCTGGCGGAAGGTGAACATACGCTAACCGTTAAAGTAAGCGACGCGGCCGGAAATACCAGCGCAGCAAGTAGCGGTATCACGATTACTATCGATAGCCTCGCGCCTGCCAGCGCTTCTGACATCACCCTTAATGATGACGTTGGTTCGTCAAAAGGGACGCTTACTGACGGTAGCGTGACAGACGATAATAAGCCGACGCTGAGTGGCAAAGCTGAGAAAGGCAGCACCGTCACGATATATGACGGTGAAACCGCGATCGGAACGACCACCGCCGATGAACAAGGCCAGTGGCAATTTACACCTGACACCGCCCTGGCTGACGGTGAACACAGCTTCACCGTCAAAGTAACGGATACAGCAGGTAATACCAGCCCGGCCTCTTCTGCCCTCACGGTGACGGTCGATACGCTGGCACCCACTGCCCCGGTCATCGCTCAGGTGGACGATAATGTTGCGCCCGCTCAGGGCAGCGTCGAAAACGGGAAAGCGACCAACGATACGACGCCGACATTCTCTGGTACGGCTGAAGCGGGCAGCACCGTCACGCTTTACGAGGGCGATAAAATTATCGGCTCGGTCGTAACAGATGAAGACGGCAAATGGTTTTTTACACCGGATTCAGACCAGGCACTGACAGAAGGCGAACATCACATTACCGCCAGGGCTACGGATGCGGCGGGCAATGTAAGCGATGCCAGCGCGACCTGGTCCATCACCATTGATACCGCCATTTCAGACGCGGTCGTGACTATTTCAGGTATCTCAGACGATACCGGCATTGATAATCACGATTTCATTACCAGCGATGACCGGTTGATCATCACCGGTATGCTTGATAAAGCGCTGAACAGTGATGAATGGGTTGAGGTCAGCCTAGATAATGGGGCGACCTGGATCCGCGCCGTCACCAACGACACCAGCTGGACGGCAAATTTACAGGAGAGTGCGCTTGCGGAGGGCGATTACACTATTCAGGCACGCATCGTTGATCGGGCAGGCAACGTGGGGGATAGCGATTCCCACTTGCTCACTATTTCAAAATCATCAACGGCACCTGACGTGAAAGGGCTTTCCACAACGGTGAAAATCACTACCGATACCTCTCACGGCATTACCAGCGACAGTAAATACAGCCACAGCGAAACAGCAACCAATAGCGACATGATCACGCGCGATCGCAGCGTGACGATCAGCGGAACCTTAAGCGCATCATTGAGTGCGAATCAGTACCTTCAGATCACGCTGGACGGCGGTAATACCTGGACCACGCTTCTGGCTGGCGAGGGTAAAGACTGGAATTACATCCTGCCAACGGTCACTGCCAGCACCACGTTCACGTATAAGCTGCGGGTAACGGATGTGTTAGGGAATGTCGCAACCGATACCAGCTTCAATGACAGTTACAGCGTGACGATCGACATCAGTGCGCCAACCGCCATTAATACGGCGCCTGACGTGGCTAAATATGTCACCAGTGAAGAGGTATTTACCTTCGACAATACCACTTACGGAAAAGTGGAAGCGGGCACGGTGGTTTCACTCATCAATGACATCAACCGCAATGGTTCGTATCAGGAAGGAATCGACCAGATCATTGGCTATGCCACCGCTGACGCGGACGGTAACTGGAGTTTGACCACGTCTCTGCCGGCAGGCCCGCAAAACCTGGCTTTTGTCGTGTGGGATGCGGCAGGGAATTACTCCACGATGAGTTCCGTCACCAGCGTAGGCGTGACTGACGGCAGTAGCGGAAGTACCTCTATTACCGCTAACTGGGGAGGCACAACGGATGCAGAAAACCGCGGTTTAAACTCGGCGGCGGTGACGATTGGTCAGAATGGTTTGTGGTCATTCTTCCAGAGCGTGCGCGGCACCAGCGGAGGTAATACTGCTAACGCTGGTCGTGTTTACAATGCCCAAAACCGTGAGGATTATAATTCGACTTATCTGGCGGAACCCTCCACGACTAACGGCGCAGGCTACAACCTGGACGACGGATCGTATGGTCATTACATCAACTCAGCTGTTTTTGCCGATCTCAACCGCGATGGCTATACCGATGTGATGACACAGATTAGTAGTTACCAGAATAGTGGCCGCACGGCTTACTGGATCCAGAACGCCGATGGTTCGTTCTCACCCAAAGTGCTTGATCAAGGCACCCTTAACCATCTGGGTGGCGTGATCGCTTACGATCGTGAAGGCGATGGTTATCTGGACTTCGTATTAGCGGATTCAGAAGCCGACTCCATCTCGTTTATTAAAAATAACGGCGGCACGCTGTCCTACGAAAAAGTGTCAGGAAAAGACAATGGTCATCCTGGCGGGGCAATACCGTCTAACTTAAGCATTCTTCATGAAGTCGGTGCAGTTGATATTGATAATAACGGCACGATCGATATTACGGCACACATTGATTACAACGGGAAAGGCGATCTCTTCCCCGGCAATGCATCCCGCGGTATGGGGATTATCTATAACCAAACTAACGGTACCAGTAAAACGACGTTTGGCGACGTTGGATACTATAAGGATGTTTTCCGCAACGATGGCGCGGACGACTACGGCAACCTTTCCATCTCGATGACTTATGCGGACTATAACGGCGACGGCTGGTTAGATTTATTCCTGAGCCGGGGCTCAAAAAATGGCAATAACAGCGATGAAAGCCGAATCTATCTGAACGATGGTACCGGCAAGCTAAAAGCAACGGACTCCGCTGCGCTATGGTTCGGCGATAACATGGACGGCGGCACCTCGCTGGCTGTGGACTGGAACCACGACGGTAAAATGGACTTGATTGAAGTTCCGCGCCAGTTGGGCAGCCCCAACAGCCCCATGCTCTACCTGAACCAGGGTAATAACAACTGGGCCGGGATTGGAAAAAGTCTTACCGGCAACACCACTTACACCAACATTACCGGCGCGGTAGCGCTTGACTATGACTGGGATGGTTCGATGGATTTGGTGCTATACCGTGCCGGATCCGATACCGGCGTCGTTGCCACCGATAACAATGCCCCAACGGTACTGGTGAAAAATACCAACATTGCGGCCGATGGCACTAGCTTGCAGATCCGCATCGTTGATGGAAACGGGATTAATACGTTCTACAGCAATACGGTAAAACTCTACAATTCGAAAGGCGAACTCGTCGCGACGCAGCTGATTAACCCGCAGGCTTCCGGTTCCAGCAACAGTATGGGGCTGGTGAGCTTCTTTGGGCTTGATCCGAATGAAGTCTATTCGGTTCAGTTGTTGCGTATTACGAATGGCACCGTCAATCACGTTGGCGCGACAAACAGCATTGGCGGATATACCAACGGTACCGTAAACCTGAACTGGGGCGGTCTGGTGACTCGCCAGGCGCATGATGCCTATGTGCTGACGGCGGAAAATACCGGCGACGCCAATAATACCGTTGGCGCTAACGGGATTATCGGGACCGGCTACAACGACACGTTCTTTAGTTCCGCAGGTGACGACACGTATAACGGCAGCGGCGGCTGGACACCACTGCCTAACGGCTTACAAACCTGGAGCGAAACGCAGGGCCTGGATATTGTTGATTACAGCCGTGCGCCGGGCGCGATAAATGCCAACTTACAGACGGGCATCGCAACCGGGCACGGTACAGACAAACTTATCAATATTGAAGGGTTGAAAGGTTCCGATGCCGCCGACACGTTTACCGATAATGCCGCTAACAACCTGTTTGAAGGCCGCGGTGGGAACGACACGTTCCACCTCCTTAACGGCGGTAATGACACCCTGCTCTACAATGTGCTGAAAGGCGCGGAAGGTAGCGGCGATGGTGGCAACGGTCATGACGTGGTATATGGATTTAACGTAGCAAATACTATTTCCAGCAATAACGCGGATATTATTGATATCAGTGAGTTAATTAACTATGTCGGCCCTGTTTCATTTACCGCCTCTGCTGACGGTACCAAAATGGAACTCGATTATGCGTCAAAAGGACTGGAGGATTACGTGAAAGTCGAGGTCGTTGGCAACGATACCGTTATCAGTATCGACCGGGACGGTAAGGGAACCGCCTTTACAGAGTTCACGCCGATTCTAACTCTGGCCAATACGCAGGCCGATCTGGTGGTATTGCTGCAAAATAATCAGTTGCTGGTCTAACCCGGACAGTGAGAATAAAAGGCAGCGGTATCCGCTGCCTTTTTATTTGGCTCATCCGATCAGTCAATCAAAAGTTGCATTATAATTAAATAAAACGAAAATCATTTCCACGATACAGAAAAAGGAGACACCCATGGTTGCCGCCGTTCCCGTTAAACGTGGAAAAAAACCTCGCACTGCCGCAGCTGCAGCCGCGCCGCAGGCTACCGGCCAGGTGCAGTCGCTGACGCGCGGGCTTAAGCTCCTTGAATGGATTGCTGAATCAAACAGCAGCGTCGCGCTGACCGAGCTTGCTCAGCAGGCCGGCCTTCCGAATTCAACGACCCACCGCCTGCTGACAACAATGCAGCAGTTGGGTTTTGTTCGTCAGGTGGGCGATTTGGGTCACTGGTCGATAGGCGCGCATGCGTTTATCGTCGGCAGCAGTTTTCTGCAAAGCCGCAATCTGCTGGCGATTGTGCATCCCATGCTGCGCAAACTCATGGAAGCCTCTGGCGAAACCGTCAACCTGGCTGTGCTGGATCAAAGCGATCATCAGGCGATTATTATCGATCAGGTGCAGTGTACGCAGTTGATGCGTATGTCCGCGCCTATCGGCGGTAAGCTGCCGATGCACGCATCAGGCGCAGGCAAAGCGTTTCTGGCGCAACTGCCTGAAGAGGATGTTACGGCATTGCTGCACCGCAAAGGGCTGCACGCCTACACCCACGCCACGCTGGTTTCCCCGGCGCATCTGAAAGAAGATTTGGCGCAAACCCGCAAGCGCGGTTACTCATTCGATGATGAAGAACACGCGCTTGGCTTACGCTGTGTGGCCTCGTGCATTTACGATGAGCACCACCAGCCGTTTGCGGCGATTTCGATTTCCGGCCCCATTTCCCGTATCACCGACGACCGGGTCACGGAACTGGGTGCGATGGCGATTAAAGCGGCGAAAGAAGTGACGCTGGCCTACGGTGGCGTGCGTTAATAACGAAACCGCCTCCTTCTCAGGAGGCGGCAATATCCGCAGATTGACGTGCGTAGCGCTGGCAAAAGCGCTGCCGCCGTCGGTAAGCGTAAACGTCTTCTACATGACCATGGCGAATACGTTCCTGTAGGGCACGCCAGTACTCCGCCTGGAACAGGTCGGCATGCATCTCCTCAAACAGCGGCTTAATGCGCGGATCGGCGCAAAGCCAGTGGCGGAACTCTTCAGGAAACACATCTCCCGGCGCCACGCTGTACCAGGGTTCAGCCGCCATTTCATCTTCAGGGTAACGCGGTGGCGGAATATCGCGGAAATTCACTTCGGTCATATAGCAAATTTCATCGTAGTCATAAAACACCACCCGACCATGCCGGGTAACACCGAAGTTTTTAAACAGCATATCGCCAGGAAAAATATTAGCGGCGGCCAGTTGACGGATAGCGTTGCCGTACTCTTCAATGGCATCCCTTAACTGCTGTCCTTGCACCTGTTCCAGCCAGAGGTTCAACGGCACCATACGGCGCTCGATATACAAATGGCGGATGGCGATCTTATCGCCCAGATCGGTGATTTTCTGCGGCGCTTCCTGTAACAGCAACGCCATGAGCGACGGATCGATTTGGCGTTTTTCCAGCACAAAGTTTTCAAACTCCTGCGTATCCGCCATGCGCCCCACGCGGTCATGCTCTTTGACCAGCTGATAACAGGCGCGCACATGGGCTTCGTCCATCTCTTTTTGCGGGGCGAATTTGTCTTTGATGACTTTGAAAACCCGGTCGAAGCCGGGCAGCGTGAACACCAGCATCACCATGCCGCGAATGCCCGGTGCTTCAATAAATTGTTCGTTGCTCTGTGCAAGGTAATTCAGGTATTCGCGATAACTTTCCGTTTTACCGTGCTTCTGGCAGCCAATCGCCATATACAGCTCAGCCGTGGTTTTGCCGGGAAGGATCTCACGCAGCCATTCCACCAGCGCAGCGGGCAGCGGCGCGTAAACCATAAAATAGGAGCGGGCAAAGCCAAACACGATGCTGGCTTCCGCCGGACGGGTTAAACAAGTGTCGATAAACAGCTCGCCGTCGTTGCTGCGGTGGATTGGCAGCAGAAACGGCAATGTGCCCGACGGCAGTACCAGCTTCGCCACCAGCCACGCCGCTTTGTTGCGGTAAAACAGTTCGTTGGCGACCTGCAAATGCACCTTATCCAGCATCTCCTCACCCAGCGTTTCGGTGAGATGATTGATGATGTATCCCACATCCCGCGCCAGATCCTCCCACGGCAGGCGCAGCGGCAAATCCTTCAATATGCGGGTAAGCAACGATGGCCAGCCCTGTTTAGGGTAAAAGTCTTTCGCCAGTGGTCGGGGAATGGTACGAAAGCGCCGTTCCGGCTGAGAACTAAAGATAAACAGCCGCTCCGGCGTCAGCGCCTGATGGTCGAATAAACGACAATAGACGGAGTTAAAGAAACTCTCGGCGATTTCAAAACGCGGATAGTCAGGCAGCAGTTCGGTGTAGTGCTTTTTAACCTGCAATAAAAAATCGGCGTCAGTGCTTTTGCCATGGGTAATGCAGCGCAGTTGTTCAACCACCAGGCCGACGTGATGATCGTACAAATGGATACGCTTTTTCATGGCCTGCTGAACAGCCTGCCAGTCCGCCTGTTCAAAGCGCTGCTGCGCCCCGGACGTGACTTCCAGAAACCGGCCGTACTGGGCGTCAAACCCTTGCAGAATAGTTTGCGCGATTAACAATTCGAGGCCACGCGACATAGCACTCTCCGTCAGGTATCGCAATAACGCCTCCTTCCGGGTGGGAAGGAGGCAGGCAGGATGATCAGAATTGGGATTCTTCAGTGGAGCCGGTCAACGCCGTTACCGAAGACGCCCCGCCCTGAATGATGGTGGTGACTTTATCGAAATAGCCGGTGCCCACTTCCTGCTGATGGGACACGAACGTGTAACCTTCCTTCGCTGCGGCGAATTCCGGCTCCTGAACGCGTTCCACATAGTGCTTCATCCCTTCGCCCTGTGCGTAGGCATGCGCCAGGTTAAACATGTTGAACCACATGCTGTGGATGCCCGCGAGGGTAATGAACTGGTACTTATAACCCATATCCGACAGTTCCTGCTGGAAGGTCGCGATGGTGTTGTCATCGAGGTTTTTCTTCCAGTTAAACGACGGCGAACAGTTATAGGCCAGCAATTTACCCGGGAATTTGGCATGGATGGCGTCCGCAAAGCGTCGTGCCTGCTCCAGATCGGGTTTGGAGGTTTCGCACCAGACCAGATCCGCATACGGTGCGTAAGCCAGGCCACGGCTAATCGCCTGTTCAATACCTGCGTGAGTACGGAAGAAACCTTCCGAGGTGCGCTCGCCGGAAATAAATTCGCGATCGTATTCGTCACAGTCGGATGTGATCAAATCTGCCGCGTCGGCGTCAGTCCGCGCGATAAGCAGCGTCGGCACGCCCATCACATCAGCGGCAAGACGTGCGGCAACCAGCTTCTGAATCGCTTCCTGAGTGGGAACCAACACTTTACCGCCCATGTGCCCGCATTTTTTCACCGATGCCAGCTGATCTTCGAAGTGAACGGCCGCTGCACCGGCTTCAATCATCGATTTCATCAGCTCAAACGCATTCAGTACCCCGCCAAATCCAGCTTCAGCATCCGCCACGATCGGCAGGAAGTAATCCACATAACGCGGATCGCCCGGCTCAATATTCGAGGCCCACTGGATCTGATCCGCGCGGCGGAAAGTATTATTGATCCGCTCGACCACCGCCGGGACGGAATTAGCCGGATACAACGATTGATCCGGGTACATGCTGGAAGCCAGGTTGGCATCCGCCGCGACCTGCCAGCCGGAAAGATAAATTGCCTCGATTCCTGCCTTCGCCTGTTGCAGCGCCTGACCGCCGGTCAGCGCGCCGAGGCTGTTCACATAGCCTTTCTTCGACTCGCCGTGCAGCAAACGCCACATTTTGGCTGCGCCCAGCTGAGCGAGCGTGCATTCCGGGTTAACCGAACCGCGCAGTTTCACCACCTCTTCCGCGCTATACGGGCGCGTGATCCCTTCCCAACGCGCCTGTTTCCACTCTTGTTCTAATTGTTGAATTTGTTGGGTACGAGTTGTCGTCATGTGCAGATGCTCCATAGGGTAGTTGTTATTGAGGGTAAATTACGCCAGTAAGCGGTAGCCCGGCAGGGTAAGGAAGTCGACCAGCTCGTCTGATGTGGTGATTTCCTCCATCAAACGCGCCGCATCAACAAAGCGGCCATGGCTGAAGCGATGTTCGCCAAGCTCTTCCTGGATGACTTGCATCTCTTCGGCCAGCATCTGGCGGAACAGCGCTTTCGTGACAGGTTTGCCATTGCTGAGCGTTTTTTCGTGGTGGATCCATTGCCAGATTGAAGTACGGGAGATTTCCGCCGTGGCGGCGTCTTCCATCAGGCCGTAAATAGGCACGCAGCCGTTGCCGGAAATCCAGGCTTCGATGTACTGCACCGCGACGCGAATGTTGGCGCGCATTCCCTCTTCCGTACGCTCGCCCGGGCATGGCTCCAGCAAGTCAGCAGCAGTAATCGGCGCATCTTCTTCACGCATAACGTGAAGCTGGTTTTTATTGCTGCCGAGCGCTTTATTGAAAACTTCCATCACGGTATCGCCCAGGCCTGGATGCGCAATCCAAGTGCCGTCATGACCGTTAGTCGCTTCGAGCTCTTTATCGGCTTTGACTTTGTTCAGCACCCAGTTGTTGCGCTCCGTGTCTTTGCTGGGGATAAACGCCGCCATGCCGCCCATGGCAAAAGCGCCGCGACGATGACAGGTTTTGATCAACAGGCGTGAGTAAGCGTTCAGGAACGGTTTTTCCATCGTTACGCTCTGGCGATCGGGCAGAACGCGGTCGGGATGGTTTTTTAACGTTTTGATATAGCTGAAAATGTAGTCCCAGCGCCCGCAGTTCAGCCCAACGATATGATCGCGCAGGGCATGCAGGATTTCGTCCATCTGAAAGACTGCCGGCAGGGTTTCAATCAATAAGGTGGCTTTAATGGTGCCGCGCGGCAGTTCAAAACGATCTTCCGCAAAGCTAAATACTTCGCTCCACCAGGCCGCCTCCTGCCATGACTGCGTTTTTGGCAGGTAAAAGTAAGGTCCGCTGCCCTTCGCCAGCAAGGCATCCACGTTGTGGAAGAAATAAAGCGCGAAGTCAAACAGACTGCCCGGAATGGCTTCGCCTTGCCAGGTGACGTGCTTTTCAGGCAAATGCAGGCCGCGAACGCGGCAAATCAACACAGCCGGGTCCGGTTTCAGTTGATAGATTTTACCGGCTTCATTGGTCCAGGAAATGGTTCCGCGGATCGCGTCGCGCAGGTTGATTTGGCCTTCAATCACTTTGCTCCAGCTGGGCGCCAGTGAATCTTCAAAGTCCGCCATAAAGACTTTTACATTAGCGTTCAGCGCGTTAATCACCATTTTGCGTTCTACCGGACCGGTGATCTCGACGCGACGATCCTGTAAATCCTGCGGAATACCACGGATCGTCCAGTCTGAATTTCTAATGGAAGCGGTTTCCGAAATAAAATCTGGCAACGTACCACTGTCGATTTCTGCCTGGATTTTTACGCGTTCGTTAAGCAACTGGTTACGCCTGGCGGTAAAGCGGCTGACCAGCTCAGAAAGAAACTCTACCGCGTCAGGGGTTAAAATCTCCCGCTCCTGGTCACCAAAAGGCTGCTCGAAGGTCAGATCGGTTGTCGTTGCCTGTTGTGTCATGCTCTTGATCCTCAATGTTGATCCAGTCCAGAAACTGCGCATTGCGAACGCGATCCCACGTGGGTATTTTTCGTTCAGCACAATTAAGACTACTCAAACATTTTCTAAAATCAAAAACAATTTCCATTTTCAAAATAAAAACAACACAACTTTATGAAATATAAAGCAAAAAAGTTATTAATTACCGAGAAGCCATTTTCAGAAACAAAAAAAGCACCCGAAGGTGCTTGTAATAAGGTGCTGAAACGCTTAATCGAGCGTCGGATTCATATGCCGCAGATCGTATGGCGTGATCTGATAGACGTAATAATTGAGCCAGTTGGTGAACAGCAAATTGCCATGGCTGCGCCAGGTCGCGCGCGGTTTATTTTGCGGATCGTTACCCGGGAAGTAGTTATAAGGCACTTCAGGCGTCAGACCGGCGTCCACATCCCGGAAGTATTCGCCAGCCAGCGTATCGGCATCGTATTCAGGGTGGCCCGTCACAAACGCGATGCGTTTGTCTTTGCTGCCGAACAGGTATGCATCGCCGCCTTCTGATTCTGCCAGGATCTCTAAATCGGTATAGTCGCGAATAAGCGCCGCCGGAAAATCGGCATAACGCGAATGCGGCGCAAGGAATGTGTCATCAAAACCTTTGGTCAGTAGCGCGTGGGGTTGCGTTATATAGTGCTCATAGACGCCTGACAACTTTTCCTGGCGCGTTTGTTTGGGAATGCCATACAGGATGTTCAGCGCGGCCTGGACAGCCCAACAGACAAATAATGTTGAGGTGACATGTTCTTTCGCCCACTCCAGCACCTGTTTGATCTGCGGCCAGTAGGCAACGTCATTGAATTCCACCAGGCCAAGCGGCGCGCCCGTGACGATAAGTCCGTCGAAGTTCTCGTGGCAGATATCTTCAAAATTACAGTAGAAGTTATTGAGATGCTCTGCCGGCGTGTTGCGGGACTCACGGGAATCGATACGTAACAGCTGGATATCGAGTTGCAGCGGGGAGTTCGACAACAATCGTAAGAACTGGTTTTCGGTCTCAATCTTCTTAGGCATTAAGTTAAGGATCAACACCTTAAGAGGACGAATTTCCTGAACACTGGCCCGCGATGTGGTCATGACGAACACATTCTCCGCGCGCAAAAAATTCACTGCTGGCAACTCATCAGGCACCCGAATTGGCATAACCTTTTATCCTCACTGCATACGTTTAAACGTTTAGACATCCAGATGCCTGACAATAACCAGGATTTAATCAAATGTCGAGCAGGCATGTAAAAGGTGAAAAATTTTCACCAACGGAAAAGCTCAGAACTAAAATGCATTTAGATGCGGGAGGATGATGGAAGAGCGATCGCAGAGTGATAAATAGCAAAGGCCCGATCATTCGATCGGGCCTTCTGTGTTATTTGAGGCGTGGCGTTTTATCTGCCCGTCGTACTCCCGGCTGCTGTTCAACAGCCTGAATGCGAACCAGCGGGTTTCTCCTTTCGGGAGGCGCTCGTTGTCAGAAAAACAAATACAAAAAAGCCTCATGCTTTCGCATGAGGCTTTCCTGCTTGTTTGATGCCTGGCA
>OKCK01000190.1_pt1 | contig 15241 bp, 12 predicted proteins | sample 1614961 | NCBI WGS metagenome assembly OKCK01 (sample SAMN04436984, study PRJEB24849) | human gut metagenome | biome: human gut; feature: NICU; material: stool | host: Homo sapiens | place: USA: Saint Louis, MO | collected 2010-07-31
TTGTCCTGGATCTTGGAAAAGAACAGCATTTTGATGTGGTAGAGCTCAAAGAAACAACAAACGAGGCGACTCCCGCGAGTTCGTCGTCGACCCACAGACCCACAACGTGGTGATCATCGGCGCCCACCTCGGGCGGTTTGTCGTTCAGGAGCGAGGCCACAGTGCGGGAATCGGCTTGCTCGCCGTTGACGCGCATCGCGTAGCCGCCGTCGTCCCGGAGAACGCGAAGAATCTCGTCGCTATCGGTCGAATCGAGGGAGCGAACCACGAACATTGAGGATCGCGCCTTTCTCGCGGTTATTGAGTGGCGGCTGACCGCCAATTATGTCGCAGGGCAGGCGAAATCGATCGCTGCAGCGGCGATCACCTCGACATCACGACCAGGGGCGGACGTGTGCGACCACGCCATGTTGAGATAAGCAATGGCCTCTTCTGGCCCGATAGGGGAACCCCACTGTCGCATATCCTCGGTCGTGTGCGCGTCCGAGACGAGGGTGACGTCGTAGCCACGAGCGAGACCCCCGTGGATCGTGCAACGGATGCAGGCGTCCGTCATTGCACCACACACGATAATTTTGCCGGCGTCGAGTTTCGCAAGCTCAGCCTCGAGGGTCGTGTCTTCGAATGAGTCGCCGTAGCGCTTGAGGACTCGCGGCTCGCTTTGCTCGGGTTGAAGCTCGGCGGTCACTTGCCACACGTCGCTGCCCGCTGGAAATTCGTCGCTGCAATGCTGCACCCAGACCACAGGGGCCCCAGCCTCCCTCGCCGAAGTCACCAGGTCGTTGATTCGGTCGACAACGGCGTCCCGGTCGTGACAGGAGGAAAGAACACCCGTCTGGGCATCGACCACCACAAGCGCAGTCTCTTTGCGGTTTCTAAAAGTGCTCATTCGTTCGATCCTTCCTACGACTGCACGGCCGAAGTTCGCTTGGGCCTCACACGACAAAAAGTAACTGCGCATAGCTGGGAAGTGACCCAATGAATACTCTCGGTCGAGGCACGGGGGATGACAGCGCATGCGAAAACCCCAGGCACGCCACACGCCTGGCGCTGCCTGGGGTCTTTCCTTTCCAGTGGAGCTAAGGGGAATCGAACCCCTGACCTTTTCATTGCGAACGAAACGCTCTACCAACTGAGCTATAGCCCCTGAACCGGATCCACTTTACCGCACGATGCGGCACTCATCGAATCGAAGAGGTGACTTCCTCATCACGTTTGCCGCGCCCGCGCCTCGAGGGAGCAGCCTGCGGCCCCTTAGCATCGTGTCGTGAGTTCTTCTGCCCCGCTTGCTGCCCCACGCACCGACGCCCGTGCGATCCTCGCGCTCGCGATTCCCGCGCTCGGCGCACTCGTCGCCGAACCGCTCTTTATCCTCGTGGACTCGGCATTCGTGGGTCACGTGTCCACGGCGGCCCTCGCCGGCCTCTCGATCGCCTCGACGATCCTCACAACCGTCGTGGGCCTCGCGATCTTCCTCGCGTACTCGACGACCGCGGCGGTTGCGCGCGCCGTAGGAGCGGGGAACATGACCCGCGCCCTCACGAAGGGCATCGACGCCACGTGGCTCGCCTCCCTCATTGGGCTCGCGTGCGCGCTCGTGCTGGGCTTCGGGGCGGACGTCGTGATCGGTCTCTTCGGGCCGCGAGCGGAGGTCGCGCACGAGGCGGCCACCTACCTGCGTATTTCCGCTGCGGGCCTCCCTGCGATGCTCATGATCCAGGCGGCTCTCGGCCTCGTGCGCGGCCTTCAGGACACGCGCATAACGCTCATCATCGCGGCCGTGGGGGCAGCGCTCAACGTTCCCATCAACTGGGCCCTCATTTTCGGCCTCAACCTCGGCATCGCGGGCTCCGCGATCGGCACGCTCATCTGCCAGTGGGGTATGGCGCTGTGGTACATCGGGATTATCGTGCGCGGGGCCCGACGCCACTCGGTGAGCCTCGCCCCGAACTTCTCGGGCGTGAACTCGGCGTGGCGGGAGGGCCGGTGGCTCTTCATCCGCTCCGTGACGATGCGCATCGTGCTCCTCACGGCCACGGCCATCGCGATCAAGCTCGGCGAAGTCACGCTCGCCGCGCATCAGCTCATGAACTCCGTTTTCTCCCTCACGGCGCTCGCCCTCGACTCCCTCGCAATCGCGGCGCAAGCACTCACGGGCAAGCACCTCGGGGCAGGCGACCGCAAGAGCGTCGAGTCCGTGACGCGCACGCTTGTGCGCTGGTCTTTCGTCGGCGGGCTCGCCGTCGCCGCCGTGCTCCTTCTCGCGTCGTTCGTGCTCCCCCAGGTGTTTACGCCCGATCCCGCGGTGCAGCGCTCGCTCACGTGGGCGCTCGTCGTACTGCTGATCGCGCAGCCGCTAGCGGGCTACGTGTTCGTGCTCGACGGGGTGTACATGGGCGCAGGCGACGCCCGCTATCTCGGGCTCGCAGGGCTCGTCACGATGGGTGCGTATCTCCCGTTCGCCCTCGGGCTGTGGTGGGTGTCCGACGCCGGCCTGCTTCCCGCCGATTCCCCGTTCGCACTGGCGCTCCTGTGGGCGATCTTCACCTTTGTGTTCCTGGCCTCGCGCGCCGCGACGCTCTGGTGGCGCGGCCGAAGTGACGCGTGGATGCACCTCGAAGAACACGAGAGCGCCGAGGCGTAGGCGAGCGTCGGAACTGACCTACGGGACGCTTGCCTGCACGAGCCGGCCGTGCCCACGCACCGTGAGCGGGCCTTCGGCTGCGGCGATAAAGACGGCCTCGCCCCGCTCGAGTGTGTCCACTCCCGCCGAGGTCTCGAGCGTGAGCGGCCCCTCGATGCACAACACGATGCGCGGGCCAGTGCCCACGAGCGTTTGGGCTGACGAATCATCGCGGACTTCGCTCGTGAAGGTTGAGAGCTCGAAGTCGTCGATCGGCGCGAAGTAGGCGCTCGTGGCGTCGCTCAGGCGTTCGGGTGCGATGCGGATCGGCGGGGCTGCGGTCACGGAGACGCACTGGAGGAGCTCGTCGGCGTCGACCTTCTTGGGGGTGATGCCGGCGCGCAACACGTTGTCGCTTGAGGCCATGATTTCGACCGCGAAGCCACTCAGATACGAATGCAGAGCGCCTGCGGGAACAAACATCGCTTCGCCCGGTTTGAGCGACACGGGGTTGAGCAGGAGCGTTGCGGCAACGCCGGGATCGCCGGGGTATTTCTCGTTGAGCAGCGCCACGGCCCGGTCAATGCGGGGGGAAGGCGAGCGGTGCGACTCGAGCCGCGCCGCGCATTCGTTGGCAAGCACCGTGATTTCGGACGGCTCCGGGCGCATGGCAGGGGCGACGAGCATGCGAAAAGCCGCGCGCATCCCGTGCGCGCTCGGCTGCGCAACCAGGAGGTCGAGCATGCGTTTCGCGAGCGGCGCCTCGAGCCCCTCGAGGATCGAGGCGGCCTTGCGCGGGGTGCGGAATCCGCACAGCGCCTCGAAGGGTTCGAGGGCGAGGACCATTTCTGGTTTGTGGTTCGCATCGCGGTAGTTGCGCTCGGGAGAGTCCAGCGGGAGGCCCGCGGCGTTCTCCGCTGCGAAGCATTCGCGCGCATGCTCTCGCGTGGGGTGCACCTGGAGTGAGAGAGGCTCCGCGGGCGCGATGAGTTTCATCAGGTACGGCAGTGCGCCATCAAACGCACGCGCGACGGAATCGCCAAGCATCCCTTCGGGGTCGGCGCTGACCGCTTCGTTGAGCGCGAGATTGCTCGGGGCCACGGTGGCGGGAGCGAGCGGGTGGGCACCGAACCACAGTTCGGCCCACGGCTCGCCGTCGGCTACCGTTCGAAGGAACTGTGGCAGAACTGTAGGCGAGCCCCACGCGTAGCGCTGGCGATGGCCGTTAATTCGCCGCATCCTCTGCCTTCCGCCGCCAAGGTGTTACAAGAATCAATCCTAAACATATCCCCCACCCCATAAGGATCCCTTTGGGCGCCTGTAGACTTGCAGGCATGGATCCTCGCAGACTCGTGATCTTCAACAGGGTGGTCACCAAAGGCTCGATTGGTGCTGCGGCGCGTGAGCTCGGCTGGACTCAACCCGCGGTCTCACAGCACATCGCGGCCCTCGAAAAGGACACGGGCATGCAGCTCGTCGTGCGCGGTTCGGGTGGCGTGACCCCCACCGAGGCTGGGGCACGTCTCGCCGTGCACGCCGCCGCTATCGCGGCGAACCTCGAGGCAGCGGAGACTGAAATGAACGACCTCGCCGCCCTGAAGAAGGGGCTCGTGCGCTGCGCGGCCTTCCCCTCGGCCGCCGCCATGCTGCTACCGCCAACCCTCGCCCGCATGGACAAGGACTACCCCGGCATCGAGCTCGGCTTCACCGAGTGCGAGCCGCCAGAGGCGCTCGAAGGGGTGCGCGGCAATAACTTCGACGTGGCAATGATCTTCCGCTACGCGCAAACCCCGGCTGACGAAAACGAGTCACTCGAGTGGACGCCCATACTCGCCGATCCCGTGCGCCTCATCCTGCCGCGAGATCATCCCCTCGCTTCGCGCGATGACATCTCGATGAGGGACCTCAAGAACGAGGCGTGGGTTGCGGGATGCGATCGCTGCAGCGCGAACCTCCGCCACCACGCGCAGGTCGCGGGCTTCACGCCAAACATTCGGTACTGCACGGACGATTCGACGGTCGCGCAGCGCCTCGTGGGGCACGGCACGGGCGTCGTGGCGCTCCTCCCCGAAATTGCGCTTGAGGCCTACCCCAACGACACAGTCGTGATCAAAGAAGTCACTGAACTCGACAATCGCGTGATCGGAATCGTGAACCGGCCCGGCGCCCTCAAGATTCCCGCGATCGCAGCGTTCGTCAATACCCTCCGGCACAACGCGAACGCCCACGGCTGCACGCTCACCCACGCCCACGTCCACCTTGATACGGGCGATCTCAGTGAACTCGAGGCGCTCGCCGACATCGAGGCCAGTGCGCGGGAAGGAGCCGAACAATGACCACTCGCAATCGCCCGCACGGCCCATCCGCGATCCGCCTGTGGGCCCGCACATTCATGTTTCTGCTCGTGGGGGCCATTGCCGCGGCGATCTGTGCGTACTACGGGTGGTGGATCACGATGACGATCATCCTCGTGCCGACGCTCTTCTTCGCGTGGTGGGTCTCCCCCGTTCGCAAGGGCCAACACACGCCGTGGCTCGAGGCGCTGCAACGCCGCGCCCCGGATCACGCGATCATCGTGTGGTCACCGGTCAGCCGGCACAGTGCTCAAATCCAGATCGGCCTCCAGCCAACCGACCCCCGCACGACGTGGGTGAACTTCCACCAGGACACCGAGGCGTGGGCGTTCGCGCAGCAGCACGGCGGTTTCGCGGCGCTGCCCATCGCTATCGTGGGCGAGACGATCCTTGAGGGTGCGACCTCGGGCCAAGTTTTCGATGCCCTTGAGAGCACACCCGCCGCGGGCACTAGCGAATCCGGCGAAGAGCCCTCGCGCTAGATCCAGTCGAGGAAGCGGCGCACGTACTCGTCCCACACCGCCCATTCGTGGGCGCCGGGCGTGTACGTCACCTCGTGAGCGTGGCCGCGCTCTTCGAGCGTCCGCACGAATGTGCGCGTCTCTTCGAGCAGGAAATCCTCCGTCCCACACCCGATCCAGAGCCGCGGGAGCGATCCCGGCTCGGCAGCGCGCGCGAGCGCATTCACGTCATCGATTGCGGGGAACTTCCCCTGCTCGACGCCCTCGAAGAACGGCTCGTACACGCTGCCGGCCTCGGGCGTGAGGCCCTGCCCCCACACGCGCGCGGGCATCGCATGCCCGAACTCGGTGTAGTCGCGCTGGGCGACCGCGAGCGCGCCCGAGAATGAGCCTGCCGCAGCGAAGCGTTCGGGCTGGTTGAGCGCGAGTTTCATCGCGCCAAAGCCTCCCATTGAGAGGCCGGCAACGAACGTGTCCTCGCGGGCCGTCGAGACGCGGAAGGTCTGGTTGATGAGGGCGGGAAGCTCCTCGCTTACGTACGTCCAGTATTTTTCGCCGAGCACTTCGTCGGCATAGAACGAACGGCGCACCTCGGGCATGACCACGCAGATCCCCTTCGCGGAGGCGTAGCGCTCGATGCTCGTACGGCGCGTCCATCCCGTGCAGTCATCGCTCAGACCGTGCAGGAGGTACAGGACCCGAACGTGCGGCTCGCCGTTGTCGTCGAGGTCGATCCCTCCCGCCATGCCGATCTGGCCATCGGTCTGCTGCGGATAGAGCACAACGGCGCTCGTTCCCATGCCGAGGGCGGGCGAGTGGAAATCCATGCGTGAGTGAATCATGGCTCCAGCGTAGTCGCCGCTCCACACTCACACCCATCCACATTTGACTAGGGGCGCTAGTCTTGAACATCAAGGGGCTCTAGATTTACCCTATGGTCAAGCCAATAAAGTACCGCGACGCTGCCAAGGTGCTTCGGGCACGAGGGTGGAGACATGACAGTACGCGTGGCTCGCACGAGAAGTGGAAGCACCCCTTGAACCCTTCCCCGATCATCCTTCCAGCTCATCCAGAAATTTCGCCGGGCGTCATTCGAAGCATCGCACGAACGCTCGGCTCCCAAGCACCGAAAGAGTGGAGGTAGCACTCATGGTGGCTTCGCCATTTCACGTCCTTGCTCGCCGCGAAGGTCGATGGTGGGTTGTCGAGATTCCGGCCCTCGATATCGCGACTCAAACACGCAACCTCAAGGATGCCCGCGCCGTCGCAGCCGAGGCCATCGGCCTTTACCTCGATGTCGACGAATCAAAGGTGACCGTCGATCTCTCGATCCAGCTTCCGCGCGACGTGAGCTCGACATGGCAAAAAGCCCGCGACCTTGAGGAAGAGTCTCGAAAGACTTCCGCCGAGGCGGCCCGCCTCTCACGCGCTGCCGTCCGCACCTTGCGCGCAAGCGGCATGAGCCAACGCGACACCGCGGAGGCACTCGGCCTTTCGTATCAGCGCATCGCCCAGCTCGAGAAACAGACCGCTCCCACCTAGTGAAACAGCCCACATAAAACGGGAGCCGCCGGTAAAATCGTGCAGGCCATGCACAAAAACTCCGCGACCTCGCACCCGCATCCGATGATCCGGCTGTGGCGAATCGTTCGGCCCATACGCGTCCGTCTCATGCTCGGTCTCGTGTGCGCGATCGGCAGCGCGGTACTCGGGCTCATGATTCCTCAGGTGCTCGAGCGCCTCGTGAATTCCGACCTCGTCCAGGGTGGCACCGCTGCAGCTGTGTGGACCGCGGGCGCAACCGTGCTCGTGCTCGGTATTTTCGAGGCCCTCCTCCTGTTCCTCCGCCGCGTATTTGCGCTCGTTCCCGCAACCGCCATCGAACGCGACATGCGCACCGACCTGTACGACAAAATCCAGGACATGCCCGTCACCTTCCACGACCAATGGAGTTCAGGGCAGCTGCTCTCGCGCGCGATGAGCGATACGAACCTCATCCGTCGCTGGATCGCCTTCGGCGTCATCATGGGCGTGACCACAGCCGTCACGACCATCGTGGGCATCGCACTACTCATCCGCGCGAGCTGGATCCTCGCACTCGTCTTTATTGCAGCGGCGATCCCGATCGGGATTTTCTCGTTCCGGTTCAACCGGCAGTTCTCCACCCTCTCTCGCCTCTCGCAGGATCAAAACGGCGACCTCGCCACCACAATCGAACAATCCGTGCAGGGCATCCGCGTACTCAAAGCCTTCGGCCGTGGCCCCACGGCTCTCGAACAGTTCACCCTCCAGGCCGATGAGCTTCGCGGAACCGAGGTCAAAAAAGCCACCGCGATCGCGCGCTTCGACATGCTCATGTACGGCCTTCCCGAGATTGCCACCTCCATCAGCCTCCTGCTCGGGATCTACCTCACGGCACACGGCCACATGAACCTCGGCCAATTGAGCGCCTACTTCGTGACGGCCGTGCTCGTCACGGGCCCCGTGCGCATGCTCGGCCAGCTGTTCGGCATGCTCATCAATACGAACACCGCGCTCGACCGCTACTTCGAAGTCATGGACGCCCCGAACACGATCGCCGATCCCGAGACGCCGACGCTCGATCCCGGGCACACGTTCTCAGGCAGGCTCGCCCTCCACGACGTCCACTTCCGCTACTCCGATTCGCCCGCGCACATGCCCGACCTCCTCGACGGCGTGAGCCTCGAGGTCGAGCCGGGCGAGACGATGGCGCTCGTGGGGATCACGGGCTCCGGCAAATCCACCCTGCTTCAGCTCGTGCCTCGCCTCTACGACGTCACATCCGGCCAGGTCACGATCGACGGTCACGATGTGCGCGACATCCCCCTCGACACCCTCCACCGGATCACGGCCTTCGCGTTCGAAGACGCAACGCTTTTCAGCGATTCCGTTCGCGACAACGTGCTCCTTGGGGCACCCGGGTACGAAAGAACCGTCGGAACCGTGGAGTTCGCGGACAGGCTCTTTGGTTCCGACGGCACCGTGCCCCCGGTGACGCGCACGTCCACGCGAAGCGCCGAGCTCGACCGGGCCCTCGAACTCGCCCTCGACACCGCCGACGCGCGCTACGCCTACGACTTGCCCGAGGGCATCGAGACCCACATCGGCGAGGAGGGAATGAGCCTTTCGGGCGGCCAGCGCCAGCGCCTCGCCCTCGCGCGAGCAATCGCTGCGAAACCCACGGTGCTCCTCCTCGACGACCCGCTCTCCGCCCTGGATACGAAAACCGAGGAGCGCGTCACGGAGCGGCTGCGAGAGGTGCTCTCGAAAACGACAACACTCATCGTCGCGCACCGCACGTCGACCGTGGCGCTCGCGGACCGCGTCGCACTCCTCGAGGATGGCCGCATCACGGCTGTCGGCACACACACGCAGCTCATGGCCTCGAGCGAACGCTACCGCTACGTGATCGCGAACCAGGAAGAAGAGGCGCGAGGAAACCGAAACCTGACGCGGGTCGCGACGGAAACGGGAAGCCTCGAGGTCGCCGAGATTCGCAAAGCGGTTGACGAGATGGGAGGTGCGCGATGAGCCAAGCGGTCGAAGAAGAAGATCACGAGCTCACGAGGGAAGAAAACCGCGCCTCGCGCAAGCGCTCGCTTACGCTGCTGCGCGAGCTACTCGCGCCCGAAAAGGGCTCGATCATACTTGTCGCCATCATGGTGGTTCTCGCGCAGGCCGCTGTCGTGGCAGGCCCCGCGATTCTCGCGTGGGGCATCGACCACGGACTTCCCGCACTCATCAACGGCAACGCACTCCCCGCGCTCTGCGCGATTCTCGCCGCGCTCCTCACGTTCGCCTTCACCCGCCAGTCCTCCGTCATCGGCCAGAGGCTCCTGCTCGAGCTGCGCCGCCGCGTTTTCCGGCACACGCAGCGCCTTTCTCTCGAGTTCCACGAACGCTATACCTCCGGGCGCATCGTCTCTCGCCAAACGTCCGACATGGAGGCGCTGCGCGAGTTTCTCGAGTTCGGCGTGCCGATCCTCATCGGCTCGAGCCTCTCGATGGTTCTCACCGCCGCATCGATCGTCGCGATGGACTGGCCAACCGGGCTCATCATGCTCGTGCTGCTCATCCCGTGCATCGCCCTCACCGTGTGGTTCCAGGTGCGCTCGCGCATCGCCTATCGCGGCATGCGCACGCACTCGGCAGCCCTCATCGTGCAGTTCGTCGAGGCGATGAACGGTATCCGCGCCGTGAAAGCTTTCCGCAAGGAGGAATCGAACTCAACCGAATACCGCGCGCTCGCCGAAAACTATCGCCGCGCAACCCTCAACTCGATCTCCGTGTTTGGCATCTACCAGCCCGCGCTGCGCCTCCTCGCCAACGTCACCGTCGCGGCGGTTCTCGTCGTCGGCGGATTCCGCGTCCTCGCGGGCGACTTGAGCGTGGGTGTACTCCTCGCGCTCGTGCTGTACGCGAGGCGCTTCTTCCAGCCCGTCGATGAGATCGCGAACTTCTACAACTCCTTCCAGTCGGCCACGGCGGCACTCGAGAAGATCAGTGCGCTTTTGTGGGAGGTTCCGACGGTTGCCGAGCCCACCACCGCTCACGCGAAATCCATCGCGAGCGGCCGCGGGGCAATTCAGTTCACGGGGGCCGAGTTCCGCTATAGCAAGGATGGCCCCCTCGTGCTCAAGCCTCTCAACCTTTCGATTCCCGCAGGCCAGACCGTCGCACTCGTCGGGCAGACGGGTGCGGGCAAGTCGACCATCGCGAAGCTCGTCTCGCGTTTCTACGACGTCACGCAGGGCTCCGTGGAGCTCGACGGTGTCGATCTTCGCGACCTCACAAGCGCGGAGCTCACGCACAATGTGGTCATGGTGACCCAAGAGGCGTACCTTTTCAGCGGCACCGTTGCCGACAACATCGAACTCGGGCGACCAGGCGCAAGCCGCGAGGAAATCATCCGCGCGGCGAAGGCGATCGGCGCCCACGAGTTCATCGAAGCCCTCCCCTACGGCTACGACACCGACGTGAGCAAGCGCGGCGGGCGCGTCTCCGCTGGTCAGCGTCAGCTCATTTCGTTCGCGCGTGCGTTCCTCGCGAACCCGAACGTGCTCATCCTCGACGAAGCGACGAGTTCGCTCGACTTGCCGAGTGAACGCCTCGTGCAGGAGGGCCTCACGAAGCTCCTCGGCAACCGCACGGCGATCATCATCGCTCACCGTCTCTCGACCGTCATGATCGCGGACCGCGTGCTCGTGCTGCACGATGGGGTCGTGGTCGAAGACGACGCCCCCAGGGCGCTCATCGAGCAGGGAGGCCGCTTCGCCGCCCTCTACAAAGCGTGGCAGGATTCGCTCTAGGCTTCCCCTCTTCGCGCACGAGGGCGCACCCGGGTTCACTCCGCTCTGTGACTGTGACCTGCAATGTTCCCGATCTCCAGGAGCCTCATTGAGGTCGTCACCGCGCGCTCGAGGTTCCGCGGGCCCTGCCTAAGGGCTTCGTCGAGACTCGAGACCTCCTGCGCAATCGGCACGAGAGCGCTCACACCATGAGCGTAAAGCACCTCGGCGCCCTCACCAATGCGTCCCGCGAAGACCACGCACGGCACGCCGTGGCGCTGCGCAAGCGCGGCAACACCCGCGGGGGCCTTACCGTTAAGCGTCTGCGCGTCAATCGATCCCTCGCCGGTGAGGACAAGATCGGCGTGCGCAATCGTTCTTTCGAGGCTCACCGTACGCGCGACGAGATCGAAACCCGGCTCGAATCGCGCATCGAGGAACGTCGCGAGGGCCCAGCCGAGCCCACCCGCGGCGCCAGCACCGGGCTCGGTTGCATGAGCCCGGGCGCCAAGGGAAGGGTCCGACGCTTCCGCAGCCTCCACGAGTTCCCCGAGGAAACCCTCGAGCTTCGCCACCGTGGCGGGATCCGCTCCTTTTTGCGGGCCGAAAATCGCGCTTGCCCCACTCGTGCCGAGGAGCGGGTTCGTGACATCGCACGCGACCTCGATGCTGACCTCAAAGAGCCGAGGATCGAGGCCGCTCACGTCAATGCGGGCAAGGCGCCCGGCTAGAGAGGCGGGTACGGGGGGAAGCGGGCGACCGTCGGAATCAAGAAAACGCGCGCCGAGCGCACCGAGCATCCCCACCCCGCCATCATTCGTTGCGGAGCCGCCAATGCCGATGATGAGCCGGCCGCCCTCGCCAAGCCGATCGAGCGCGGAGGAGATGAGTTCGCCGACGCCGCGCGTGCTCGCCCTCATCGGGTCGCGCTCCCCCGATTGAAGGTGCATGAGGCCAGCGGCACTCGCCATCTCGAGGACCGCTGTGGACGGCTGCGCGCCTGGGGCGAGGGCGTACTCGGCGCTCACGGGGCGGCCCAGCGCATCCGCAACGGCGACGGAATGGAGGGTGGCCCCGAGCGCTGCCCCGAGGGAGGTGGTGAATCCCTCGCCACCGTCGGACACCGGAGCGAGCGTGCATGCCGCCCCCGGAATAACCGCGCGCACTCCTCGCGCGATCGCCTCAGCCGCCTCGCGCGCACTCATCGACTCTTTAAAGGAATCGGGCGCGATCAGAACCCTCACCGCGGGCCTCCCTGCTCCTGCCCTTTTAAACCGGGGCGTTCTTCGACAGCTCTCTCACAGAGAAACTACCGCTCCTCCCGACGAAACCGTCAAGGGGGTAACGTGGAATTATGTCGCAAACTGAGAACCCCGAGTCGACCCTGCCTTCGAGTCCCCGCGAAATTCTCGAAGCTCTCGTGCGTATCGACAGCACCTCCCACACGGGGAACCTCGACACGATCATGCTTCTGCAGCGGATCTTCGCGAGCAAGGGCGTCACTACCCACGTGTTCCGCGAAGAGGACGGTCTCGATGCGAACCTCGTGGCCGTATTCCCCGCGGCGGGAGAAACCGCTGGTGATAGCACAGACCGTGCGGCAAAGGACGTACTCGGAGAGAAGTACGCAACGGGTCGCGGCGGTGTCGACAGGCTCGACGGCGACGCGCACCCCGCTCCCGCGCGCGACACCGGGCGCCGAGGCTTCCTCATCGCGGGCCACACCGATTGCGTGCCCGTCACGGGGCAGAACTGGAGCAGCGATCCCTTCGAGCCCACCGAGCGGGACGGAAAACTCTACGGCCGCGGCACCGCCGATATGAAGGGGTACCTCGCGACCTTCACGGCCCTCGCCGACCGCTTCCTCGCGGCCGAGCTGACCGAACCCGTCTACCTCGCGGCGACGTGGGACGAGGAAACGAGCTGCAACGGTGCGCGCGAACTCGTCAAGCAACTCGAAACCCTCGATATTGCGCCGCGCATCGCCTACGTCGGTGAGCCCACGATGATGGAGGTCGTCACCGCCCACAAGTCCATGAACTCCTTCGAGGCCGATTTTTGCGGCATCGCCGCCCACTCGAGCCTCCTCCCCCGAGGCCTCAACGCGAACCGCTACGCCGCGATGTTCACGACCTGGTTTCACGAGGAGATCATCGACCGCGGCATCGCCGACGGCCCGAATGATCCCGCCTTCCTCATCCCCCACATCACGGGCGGCGTCAACCGCTTCGACGGCGGCAACGCGATCAACACGGTTGGGGCGCACGCCCACCTTCTTTTCGAATACCGCGCCCTGCCGAGCGACGACGCGATCGCGATCGCCCGCCGTATCCAGGCGAAGATCGCCGAAATCGACGCGGACATGAAAAAAGCAATTCCCGCCGACCCGGCCGATCCCGAGCAAGCGAAAAACGTGGGCGCGAGCCTCACGATCCGCACGCTCCTCTACCCGCTCGATTGCGGAACCGAGGGCGAGGCCGTGCAGCTCGCGCGCGAGCTCGGCGTGACCATCAGCCCCACGAAAGTCACCTACGGCACCGAGTCCGGCATTTACGAGGCCGCAGGCATGAGCGCCGTCGTGATCGGCCCCGGCGACATCGCCCAGGCCCACGGCGCCAACGAATACGTTGACCTCGAACAAATCGACAAATGCGAGGCGTTCTTCCTCGCCCTCCTCGAGAACCTGAGCGCCTCGTAGCTCAAGCGTCGCGAGAACCCCACTTCACCACACTCGACCAATCAGAAAGGCACGCAGTGAACAGCAAGCCGGCGTCGAAACACGACCTGCCCGCGCCCAAACCGGGCACCCCACGAAAAATCCTTGAGCAGGGAACCTTCCGCGAATACAGCCGCGTCGAAGAAATCCTCACGAAGGAATCGGCGGGCGGCATTGCTCTCGTCATCGCGACGATCCTCGCGCTCATCTGCGCGAACTCCCCACTCGCAGACCTCTACTTCACCATCCGCGATAGCCACTTCGGTTTCGACCTCGGTTGGCTGAACCTCAACCTCTCGGTTGCACACTGGGCAGCCGACGGTCTCCTCGCCGTGTTCTTCTTCCTCGTAGGCCTCGAGCTCAAGCACGAATTCATTCGCGGTGACCTGCGGGATCCGAAGCTCGCGCTCGTGCCGATGCTTGCTGCTGCGGGTGGCGTGGCGGTGCCCGCCATCATCTACACGCTCGTGAACCTCGGTGGTCCCGAAGCTTCCCACAACGGATGGGCGATTCCCGCCGCGACCGACATTGCGTTCGCCGTTGCGGTGCTCACCCTGATCGGCTCGAAGCTTCCCGCCGCCTTGCGCACCTTCCTCCTCACCCTCGCCGTTGTCGACGACCTCATCGCCATCCTCATCATCGCGATCTTCTACGCGGAGGAAACGAAGTTCGTGTACCTCCTCGCGGCAATCCCCGTCATCGCGATCTACGCGCTCGTCGCCTACAAGGCCGAATGGCTGTTCAAGAAGCACTACTCTGCGGCCTGGATGATCCTCTTCCCGCTCGCGGTCATCACGTGGATCCTGTTCTACAACTCGGGCGTGCACGCCACCATCGCGGGCGTCGTACTCGCGTTCTGCGTGCCCGTCCATGCCCGCAGCGCCTACGGCAGCCAGCATTCGCTCGCCGAAACCCTCGAGCACAGGCTTCGCCCGTTCTCAACCGGCGTTGCCGTTCCCGTGTTCGCATTCTTCAGCGCTGGCGTCGCCGTGGGCGGCTTGAGCGGTCTTCTCGACGCCTGGACCACGACCGTCGCCCTCGGCGTCATCGTGGGCCTCGTGTGCGGCAAGATGCTCGGCATCACGGGTACGACCTTCCTCGTCACGAAGCTGACGAAGGCGAACCTGGACGACGAGATCAAGTGGATCGACCTCATCGGCATGTCCGCCATCGCCGGTATCGGCTTCACCGTGTCGCTTCTCGTTGCTGAGCTGAGCTTCGATCCCTCGAGCCCGCTCGTGGAAGACGCAAAGGTCGGGGTGCTGACCGCTTCGCTCCTCGCCGCGATCGTCGGCTCGATTCTTCTTATCCCCCGCAACAACCACTACAAGAAGATCGCCGAACTCGAATCGCGAGACGAGAACCAGGACGGCATTCCCGACGTGTTCTCCGACGACACCTCGCGCACGTCGCAGCCATAGGGCTTCGCACACCGCCCGCATGAATGGGGCTCGGGTCACACGACCCGGGCCCCATTCGCACCTCAGCCTGTAGTGTGGGTGGCTGGTGTGCCGGGAAGTCTGGTCGGCACGGGCGAGGCTCCGGATGCTTCGCTCGTTGACAATGCCCGCCGAGCCCCAAGGACTCCCATGACGAGCAAGCACAAGAGCCGTACCGACGCGATCCTCGCCCGCGGCACCTACCGCGAACTCACGCGCATCGAAAAAATCCTCACGACCGAGACCACCGGTGGCCTCATCCTCGTTGGAGCGACCATCCTCGCACTCCTCCTCGCAAACTCCCCTGCCGCCGACGCCTACTTCTCCCTGCGCGACATG
>OKCK01000200.1_pt1 | contig 14672 bp, 13 predicted proteins | sample 1614961 | NCBI WGS metagenome assembly OKCK01 (sample SAMN04436984, study PRJEB24849) | human gut metagenome | biome: human gut; feature: NICU; material: stool | host: Homo sapiens | place: USA: Saint Louis, MO | collected 2010-07-31
CTTACGCCCCCGCCCGTGGCGTTTACCGCCGTAGCGGTGACCGTCTGGCACGTCGCCCCATGTCCCCTTACCGATTTCGGCGAGCATTGGATTGACCTCGCAATAGCGGCGATGGACAAACGGCCCATGCGAGGGAGTTGCCCGTCCGTCCTCGTCGAGAAACACGTCGATGAGCTCGTGGTCGCTGAGCACGTGCTGCCACAGGGGGATCGGGCGGCGCTCGGAAACAATCACTTCGGTGCTCCCCCGCACCTCCTCTATCCACGCCCCGAACTCTTCGACGTTCGAAACGGTCGCGCTCAGGGCAACGAGCTGCACGCTTCGTGGCAAGTGAATAATGATCTCTTCCCACACCGGCCCTCGCATTCGATCCGCGAGATAGTGGACCTCATCCATCACGACATAGCCGAGCGAATGAAGAGTCGGCGAATCGGCGTACATCATGTTGCGAAGGATCTCGGTCGTCATCACGACGACCTGGGCTTCCGAATTGACGTTCACGTCGCCCGTCACAAGCCCGACCGACTCGTGTCCAAGCCACTCCACAAGCTCTTGGTACTTCTGATTGCTCAGGGCCTTGATCGGAGTCGTATAGAAGACCTTGACGCCGTGCGCCATGGCCCGGTGAACGGCATACTCGCCGACGATGGTTTTGCCAGCGCCCGTGGGAGCAGCAACGAGAACCGAGCTTCCTCGGTCGAGCGCGTCCATGGCGCTCAACTGGAACGGATCGAGATCAAACGCAAAGCGCGCGGTAAAGTGCCCGCGAAGGCCGATATCTGGAGCGTCATTCATGCTGCTGCCTCCTGAAACTGGTCGTCGTGAAGCTGCGGGGCGAGGATGCTCACCACCCCGGGCAAAACTCGAGCGCGAAGCGGGAGAAAGTCGCGTGTCTCCCCATCGCTGCACACCTCAATAGGATCGTCCGAGCCGATCGTGAGCGAAGTGCAAGCAGTGACCGTGTAGTGAGGCAGGGAAACGTGCGTTCCCGAGAACACGCGAGGGAAAAAGCGCACGAGCCCGGTTCTGCTCAGGCCCGAAACGGTGACGAATTCGAGCACCCCGTCGTCGACCTTTGAGACGGGGCAGTACTTCATCCCACCACCGAAGTAGCCAGCATTGCTGAGCGTCACGAGTGAAGCGTCGATGTGCTGACGTTCGCCGCCGTCGAGTTCGACCCAGTATCGGTGCGGCCTGTACGAAAGGAGCTCTCGCGCGACGGCACCTGAATAGCCGTAGCGGGAACGATTCGCGCGCGCATTGACAATCGCGTCGAAGCCCATGTTGAGATTGCCGAGGGCGATGACGCTGCTGCCCTCCGACCCGCCTTCAAAGTGCACCTCGATCGCGTCAATACGTTGCTCGCCCCGTGCGAGCGCGGAGACGATCACGCGCACGGCGGCGTCGGCATCATCAAGGGGAAGCCCGATCGCGCGTGCAAAGTCATTCCCAGAGCCTGCCGGCACGATGCCGAGACGAATACTCGTGTCGCACACGAGAGAGGCTCCGAGAGCCACGGTGCCGTCACCCCCAACGACCACGAGAGCGTCAAGGGTGTCCATGACGGCTTCGGCACGCCGCTTCGCCGTGAGGGCATCGGGGGCAGAAAGGTCGATCACCGACAGACCCGCGGCGCCGAGCAGAGCGCAGACGTCGTGGCCGATATTCCCTGAGCGGCGCTTGGCTGCGTAGGGGTTCGCAATAACACCTACTCGGAGGCGACTCATGATTCTGACGAACCGCCGGTGTCCTTGTGGGAATCGGCGTAGGCGTCATCGAGCGACTTGGGAAGCGCAATTTGGGACGGCACGTATTCGCCGGATTCCGTGAAGGCTGCCTGCTTCTTGAGGCGCTTCTCCCGCCGCGTCTCAAGGATGTAGGCGACGAGCACGGCACCAAAGAAGAGAATGAGGAAGGGCGAGGTCACAAGGAGAAGTGTGATCGGCTCCGGCGTCGGAACCATCGCGGCGGTGAAAATGAAGCTGAGGAGGATAGCCCAGCGCCAGGCCTTGAGGATTGTGCGCCACGGAAGGATCCCCACGATATTGAGCGCGACGAGGAATACCGGGTAGATGAAGGCGACGCCGAAAACCATGCAGGTCTTGACGACAAGCTCGATGTAGTCGCGAAACTCGACGAGCTGAAGAACTTCCTTGTTAGGACCGAAAGTCATGAGGATCGGGATCGCTCTTGTGATCGCGAAGTACCCGAAAATGGCGCCGGCGAGAAAGAGCGGCCCCGAAGAGAACAGGAAGGAAAGAGCCCACCGCTTCTCGTTCTTTTTGAGCCCAAGTGAGATGAATGCCCACGCCTCGTACACGATCACCGGGATGCTCAGTGCCACGCCAATGTAGGCGGCGAGCCTCAAGTGCGTTTCGAACGTGCCGGCGACACCACCGATATTGATCGCAACGTTGTATCCGAGCCCCTTGAGCTCGCGGAACGGTACGGCGAGTGCTTCATATAGCGGGTAGTAAAGGAACCAACCGGCAATCGAGAAGAGGACCACGAATAACGCGACGATGAAGATGCGGTCACGAAGTTCGGCGAGATGCTCGCCAAGACTCATGCGCCCTTCTGGATCGCGGGGGCGTTTCTTCTTCTTTGCCACGTGTGTCGTCCTACCCTCAGTTCCTGCCCGGCCCTCGCCAGTGGAGGACCGGGCACGCTAGATGCGTTTCGTTTCAGTCGCGGCGGTAGAGGTCGTCAGAGCGGCCGTCGCCGAGGAAGTCCTCGCGATCGCGAGCCTCGCGCACGGGTTCTTCGCGTCGGAAGTCGTCGCGGTCGTCGCGACGGTAGTCACGGTCGTCACGTCGGTAGTCGCGGTCGCGATCATCGCGGGCGTCGTAGGAACGGTCGTCGCGACGCGCACCTTCGCGATCGCGCTTAACGTTGATGGACGCCTCGGCGTGGTCGTTGTCGTCCTCTTTGCGCATTTCGGAAACTTCGTTCTTGAAAATGCGCATGGACTCGCCAAGATTGCGTGCGAGGCCCGGAAGCTTGTTTGCGCCAAAAAGGAGCACGACAAGAACAAGGAGTATCAGGACCGTCCAAGGGCTCCGAAAGAAATTCATGTGTAATCACCATCCAAAGCGTGTGATGTATGTGCCGAGAAGATCGACACGTGAAAATATTTTCGCATAGACACCACCGGTCAGTCCGGATCGTCTCGGCCGCTCCAGCCTACTCCCCTAGATGCGCGACCTTGGTCTCAGCCACGCCCCTGATTGCGGATCGAATGTGATCCGGGTCAAGAACTTCTGCTTCGCCGTCGGTTTCGAAGATCGCGGCGAGGAGTGCATGGCTTGACGAAGGCGTGATGCGCGCGATCACTCTCGTGGAGTTGGGCTCGGCGCGAAGCTCGCTCGCGTTGAAGGCATCGAGAATCCATCTCGCTTTGGGACCAATGGCGAGAGTGACAGTCGGCCAGTTTTCGAGCGCGACTTCAAGCGGTGTCGTGAAATCACCTGTCGCGGGAGCAGCGGGATCGGTGCATTCCCACGAGTCAACGATGCGGTCGGAGCGAAACTCCCTTTCGGCCCCCGCGAGCCGGCAATACGCGCGTACATACAGAGCGCCGTACTTTGAAGTGACCTCGCGTGGCTCGATGTCGCGAACGCTGATGCCGTGCCGAGCTGCAGGCGAATACATGATGCGCACGGGGCGTTTCGTGGCGTGCGCATCGAGGATGCGCGTGAGGGTGGGATTCTCGTGGTCACGAGGGGCCTCCGACGGTTGCCCGCTTTGAGCGGCCCCCTCGGGCACCATCGCGGCAAGCTTGGCGCTAAGGGCTTCGATTCCGGATATCGAAAACCCGCTGCGCGAGTCGGCGACGGCCTCGAGGCCGATGAGAAGTGCGCTGATTTCGCTAGCGGTGAAGGTCATGGGACGCGCGAGCGGGTCGGCTCCAGCGATGGAGACGTATCCGTCAGCGCGCGTGACTTCGACGAGTTCGTCGTACCCCCGCGAGTAGTCCCCCGCGTTGTAGATGATGTCAAGGTCGGCATTGAGCTCGTCTACCGTGAGCCCAAAATCGCGGGCCATGTCGGCTACGGCAACGTCTCCGAACGAATGGAGGTAGGCGATCTCGGCACTCAGGCGTGTCAGTTCGCCGTCGCCCGTGCCCACGTCGCGTGCGCGCTTTTGTTTGACGGTGTCGAACGTGGATGCGTGCTCCCACGTCAGTGAGGCGGCGCCAGTATGGAGGGCGGCGATTCTTGCTCTCGTCAGCGCCCATGTCGTAGCGAGAGGGTGGTCTCCTTCCAGCGCCACCCATAGCGGCTCGGCCCATGCTGCGCTGAGGATCCCGTCGGCCTTGCTCTGTGGGACCTCGGCAACCGAACTCTCGGCGTCCATGCCGAGTTGAGAGCGCAAGCCGAGCGCTTTATAGGGAGCGATGCGTACGAGCAATTGTTCGGCGCCTTCGTTCGACTGGCCGGCGAGCGTCCCATCGTTCGAAAGGAGCGATCGAATCGGCGGATGCGGCTCACGCGCGTGCCTCGCGGCCGGCCCTTCAACAGGGATCGATTCGATGCGGCTGACGCGAAAGAGTCGAGGAGCCTCCCGGTCGAGGTCGTAGCCGTAGAGATATTCGCGCCCGCGAGCCACATCAAAAGCCCACGGCTCCACGCGGCGTTTATGGGCGGCCGCCGCCGCAGAGGAGCGATAGGCGAAGGTGACGGATTTGCCGGACTCAAGGGCCTCGAGGAGAGGGGTGCTTGCGGGCGAGGAGCCGAGCGCTCCGCGAGCAATACCCGAGACTGGCGGAACCCCCAACGAGGCGAGCTTTGCGCGAATGCGGGCTCCGAGGCTTCCCGCGGACTGAGTGCTCCACATCGCTGCCGCAGCCCCGAGCATGAGGCGCTCGTGTGCGTCAAACGTGCCGGTCGACGACGTAGCATCGCGCACGGAGGCCGTATACCTGAGCATCGAGGGATTGACGAGGTCGGGGGTGGAATCGACATCGATTCCGAGCTTGGCTAGTCGAGCGAGATCGCGGGTGAATTGACGGCGGACACTCGCGGGATTCATGCGCTCGTACCCCGGCACAAGCTCCGTCACTTCCTCCCGCGTGAGGCCGCGTGTGCTCGACGTGAGGGTCAGTGCGAGGCTCAGGAGTCGCTCGACATTCTGCGTAGGTGGCACATCTCAACCCTAGCGTCCCGGCTCGGTAAGCTTGGGACCATGATCGCGCAGGAAACGGGAACGGTGCTCGAGCACCGAGATGCATGGCCGGGTGTCTGCCGCGTGTGGGCCGCGCTCGATTCCGACGGTACCCGCGTGAGCGCCCTTGCCTATCTTGACATGGTCGCGGCGCCGGCGGTGGGCGATCGCCTCCTGCTCAACACCAATGCCCTTCGAAAGAGCCTCGGGACGGGAGGCGACGCTTTCATCATCGCCAATCTTGATGCGTGCGAGCGCGGAGAGCTTCCCGAAGGCCACATGATGAAGGCCCGCTATACCCCGCAGCAGATGATGGTCGATGCCATCGACGACCCTGCTTCCCCGGCCCACGAGGCGATTGACGCCGTGGAGAGCCTCGACGGGATGAGCGTCATCGTCGCCGGTTTGCATTCAGCCGTCGGCCCCATCGCCGCGGGCTTTCACGCGGTGCGGCCCGGGGCGCGGCTCGTGTATGTCCACACGGATTGGGCTGCGCTACCTGTGGCATACTCGCGTGCTAATGCCCGCCTTCGCGAGGAGGGAATTCTTTCAGCCACCATCAGCGCCGGGCAGTCGTTCGGGGGCGACGCCGAAGCAGTGTCCGTGCCCTCGGCTCTTGCCGCGGCACGCGCACACTTCGAGGCCGATGCCGTCATCGTTGCGCAAGGGCCTGGAAACCTCGGGACCGGTACACGCTGGGGCTTTGGTTCAATCGCCGTCGCGGATGCCCTCCACGCCGCTGCTGCGATGGGGGCGCGAGCCATTTGTGCGCCACGCGTATCCGAGGCTGACCCGCGCTCGCGCCACGTGAGCCTCTCCCACCACTCGAGGACCGTGCTCGAGCGCATGCTTTTCGCGGGAGTCGAGCTACCGAGTCTATCCCCATCCGAGCGCAGCGATATCGATCGCGAGATAGCCGAAAGCTACGCACACATTAACTCGGTGCGGTCTGCCCATGGGGTGCCTGCCCATCGAATCACGGCCACGTCTAGCGAGGGCCTCGAAAACGCGATACGTGCGCTGCCGATTCGCGTGTCGACCATGGGCCGCGGGCTCGAGGAAGATCGGGCGAGTTTCCTGTACAGCGCCCTTGCAGGACGACTAGCCGCCGAGGCGCCTACGGCCTAAGCGAGTGCGTGTCGATGAGCGCGTTGAACTCGCGCGCCATGACGACGCCTCTTTCGCCATCGGCCCGTTGAAAGGCCATTACGGCACACGTGTCGCCATCGGCCACATCCAGGTGTGCCCACGGGTCTCCTTCGGGGAAGCTCACCCCGATCAGTTCGGCCCATTCGAAGCGGCGCGTCGAAAAAGCATTGCGCACCGTCACGCAGGCGGCGTCGGCCCGCACCTGGACGCTCGCGTGCCGGTGGCAAAGCCACCCCACTGCGAGCGCGAGCAGCACGAAACCGAGCGAATCGAGAACCGTGTGGGTGAGAGGCGGAAGCGACACGGCCATCACGAGGCACGCAAAGGCGAACACTGCGGCGACGATGTACCCCCACCTGCGTACTGCACGGGGGCGATACGTGAGCGGTAGTTCTGGGATGTGCGAAGCGGCAGTCATGGGGGGCGGTTAGTCGTGACGATGCGTGCGCGCGAGTTCACGCAAGGCGTCGACCTCAGCTGCCGCATCGGCTGCTTTATAGACCGCGCTTCCAGCGACAAACACATTCGCCCCGGCCTCAGCGGCTCCCTCGATCGTCGCGCGTGAGATGCCGCCGTCAACCTGAATCGACACTTCGAGGTTCTGCTCACTGATGGCGCGACGCGCTCGTCGAACCTTGGGGAGCATCGAGTCGATAAACGACTGCCCACCGAAGCCGGGCTCGACCGTCATCACGAGGAGCATGTCGAACTCTCCAAGAATGTCCACGAGAGGCTCGACCGGTGTCGCTGGGCGCAGCGCAACGCCGGCCTTAACACCCTTGGCTCGAAGCTCCCTCGCGAGTCGCACGGGAGCACTCGAGGCCTCAAGGTGGAACGTCACCGACTGCGCTCCAGCCTCGGCGTACGCCACGGCATCGCGGTCAGGCGAATCGATCATGAGGTGGGCATCAAGCGGGATCGGTGAGCGCTTCGCGATCTGCTCAACCATGCTGACGCCGAACGTCATATTGGGCACGAAATGGTTGTCCATGACGTCGATGTGGGCGGCCTCGGCATTGGAAATCTTGTCGAGTTCAGAACCGATGTGCATGAAGTCGCTGTTGAGAATGGACGGGTGGATGCTCGTTGACGACGTCGAGTACACGGGAGGCTCTCCTATCGTGGTGGAAGGTTAGGGTTCTGGATCGGTTTTGCGAAACATCGCGAGGAACATGGCGTCTGTGCCGTGCACGTGCGGCCACAACTGCACAAAGGGGCCGTCGCCGAGGTCGATGTCACCCGCATCGCTACGAAGCCCGGCACGCAGCGCTTCACGAGCGTCGAGAACTTCGAGATCCCCGTGCCGGCGCTGCGCCGCCTTTGCCACGAGGAGCGTCTCATTAGCGTGCGGCGAGCACGTGACGTAGGCAATCACGCCACCTACCTGGGTGGCCGCGACCGCGCTGGCGAGAAGCTCGCGTTGCAAACGCCCAAGAGAACCGAGGTCACCGGGCTGCTTACGCCACCGCGATTCTGGCCTGCGCCGTAGCGCTCCGAGGCCCGAACACGGGACATCGGCGAGGACGCGCGAAAACTGTTCGGGGAAACGTTCGCCGATCGAGCGGCCGTCGGCGGTGAGCGTCTCGACCTCCGCACCCGCTTCTACGAGCGTGTGGACCGAACGCTCGACGAGGCGCGTGCGGTGTTCCTGTAGCTCGACCGCCAGCACCTCGGCGTCGTGGGTGATGCTCGCACCGGCGAGAAGCGCGGTTTTACCCCCGGGCCCCGAGCAGAGATCAAGCCAGTGATGGTCGGGCTCCACGACGAGGCTATCCGCGCCGAGGGCAAGCGCGAGTGCGACAAGCTGCGAGCCCTCGTCTTGAACAGCGGCACGTCCCTCATTAACCGCGGGAATCGTCCCCGGATCGCCGCCTGGCCACGCCATCGAAAACAACGACCAGCGGCCGGGCTGTGCACCGGCTTGGGCAAGCTCGTTTTCGTCGGTTAGACCGGGCCGCATGACGAGGCTGACCGAAGGCGCGTCATTGTGGGCGGCCAGCAGGGCGTCGATCTCGCGTGGATCCCGCCCGTGAGCTTTGAGGGCCTCCCGCAGCGCGCGCACGATCCATTCCGGATGCGAATAGGTGATCGCAAGGAAACGGTCCTCGTCGTCCTCGCGGGCCGGAACGACAATGGCAAGCCATTCCTCGAGTGTTTTTTCGCCCACGCGGCGAAGCACGGCATTGACCAGGCTGGCAGACCCTGCCCCGGTCACCTCGCGTGCGAGGCCCACAGTTTCAGAGGCAGCAGCGTGCGCCGCGACCCCCATATCAAGCATCTGGTACGCGCCGAGGCGAAGAACGTCAAGAACGGCAGGCTCGATTTTCGAAAGCGGGCGATCCACGCATTCCGCAAGAACTGCGTCGAGCCGACCCTGTGCCCTAAGCGACCCGTAGAAGAGCTCCGTGGCAAAAGCGGCATCGCGTCCCTCCACACGATGGCGACGAAGAACGGTGGGGAACACGATGTTCGCGTAGGCATCCTCCTCGCTCACACGTCGCGTTGCCTCGTATGCGGCGAGCCTTGAGGGGGTCGTTTCGCGGCGGCGTTCGCTCGGGCGCTTGCGCGAGTAACCGCGTCGAGGGCCGCCCCTGCCGCGCGAACCGCTCCGCTCGTGACCCGCGTCGTTCCGGTGACGCTGGGTATGTCCTCCGCGACGCTTCTGTCGCTCCTCGCTCATGCCGCGCTCTCCTCTTCCATGCGCTCGCCCGTTTCCAGTCGTACGCCGCGCGCCCAATCAGCAGCGGCCATGTGCTTCTTGCCCGCCGGCCCCACGAGCGTCAGCTCGAGAGGCTCGGTGGCGGTGCCGAGGAACACGTGCTTCTTCGTGACACCGAATTCGCCGGGGGCGAGGCTCATGCCCTCGGGCGCCTCTGTGTTTCCTACGCCGAGAACCTTGAGCCTCGAACCTCTCACGCTCGTGAATGCACCTGGATTGGGGGCAAACGCGCGAATGTGAGCGGCAACCTCCCGCGCGGGGCGCGCCGGGTTAATCCGTGCTTCGTCGGCTCGAAGTTTGCGCGCGTAGCTCGCTCCCTCCTCTTCTTGCGCGGTGAGAGTCACAGTACCGCGGCCGAGTTCATCCATGACCTCGACAAGAACCCGGGCGCCATGCTCGGCCATGTCTTCGAGGAGCTCTCCCGCAGTCGCAAGCGGGGCAATCGAGTGCGGCTCCTGGCGCGCCAACGCGCCCGTGTCGAGGCCTTCGTCAAGTTTGAACACGCTAAGGCCGGTTTCCTGAAGGCCCTGCTCAAGCGCGCGCTGTACCGGTGCCGCGCCGCGAAGCGCGGGAAGCAGCGAAAAGTGAAGGTTAAAAAATCCGCCGGGAAGGGACTCGAGCACGGGGCGCTCGAGAATCTGACCGTAAGCGACGACGGCCGCTACCTCGGCACCGCTCTCGCGGATCCACTCGCGTGTTTCGGCACTTCGCGCGTCAGCGGGTTTGAACGATGGGATTCCCAGCTCTTGCGCGAGGACCGCAACGGGAGAGGGCACGAGGCTCTTCCCCCGCTTGCCGCGGGCATCGGGCTGCGTGAGTACGCCGACGACTTCGTGGGAGGAATCGGCGAGGGCGGAGAGGCAGGTAGCGGCAACGTCGGGCGTTCCGGCAAAAAGAATTCGCATGATGCCCAAGTCTAACGGCCACGCCTAGAAGACATGCGGGGGGTCAACCTGAAGGCGAAGGGAGCCCGGATGCTTCTTCGCGCTACGCACGAGCATGACCGCTCGCGCTGCCTCCACCAATGCAGGCGCGTGCCTGACGGGGCACCGGAGCACGACGCGCGCTTCGGCATCAATGGTGGAAGACTCGACCTCCGTGGGGCCAAAAATATCGACGCCTCGCGGCGCATCGAGCCGTTCGAGGAAGTCGGTGCACGCCGTTCGGTCTCCTCGCACCTCGAGGACCTTAAACGCGGGGGGAAGCCCGAGTTCGGCGCGTTCTTCAAGCACTCGGTCAATAAAAGCGTTCGAGCGCACGAGAACGAGCGAACGCAGTGCGGGGTGCTGATCGGGTCCAACGATCAGCACCTGCCCGCCCTTGTTGAACGTGCGGGTCTGGCCGATCACATGGGAATAGCGGCGGATTGTTTCGCAGTCGGCGTTGTAAGCGGCTCTGCCGAGGGACGCGGCCGCGTCGATGATTACCGACGCCGCGTATCCGCCCTCGGGCTGCGGCTCTGCGCCCGGTGTTGCAATCACGAGGTCGCCGTCGCGAACGTCAGAATCCTCCACAATTCCGGAGGCCCCGCCCGATACGTGGAGCGTTGCGTTCGGGAAGGAGCGCTTCAAATCGGCAGCGGTGCGTTCTTGGCCGAGGACTATGGGGCGCAGATCCGCTCCCCCGCATTCCTGGCAACGATAGTGGCCGTACCGACGAGAACACACGCTGCACGATAGTTCCCCTCTTCCGGGCGCGGCGAGAGTCGCGTGGCAATGCACGCACGTCGCCTTGGTCCCACAAAATCGACACGCGAGTGCCGGGGCGTATCCCGCTCGCGGCACGTGGACCAACACGGGCCCTTCCGCAAGTCCTCGGCGTATGACCGCGTGGGCATGCGACGGCAAACGCGAAAACCCGCTTGCCCCCTCTCTCTCACGCAAGTACGCGTCCATGAGCTCGATACGTGGGTGAGTATGGGCATGGGCGGCGGGCACGGGTTCGAGAGCCGCGAGAGTGCCGGCAAGGGTGAGGTAGCGGGCGAATTCCGACGGTGCCCGCGAAACGAAGAGTAGGGAACAGCTTTCGTGGAAGCTTCGCGTGAGGGCGACCGTGCGCGCGTGGGGGTAGGGCGCTCGTGGTTCTTCGTAGAGGTCGTCATCCGGATCCCATACAAGGATCATGCGGAGGTTTGCCACGGGAGCAAAAACAGCGCTGCGCGTCCCGATGACGAGGCGTGAGCGCCCCTGGAGTGTGGACAGAAACGCCGTGTACCGCGCATGGGGGCCCTGTGCGCTACCGAATTGGGCGTGGTCGATCGCGTGCGCCGTGAGGGCCTTTGCCAGTCGATCGACGTCGCGCTGATCACTCGCGAGGATGATCGCGCCCGCATCATCCTCAAGTCCCGAGAGGCATTCGAGCACGAGTTCAATCCACGAATCCACCGGATCGAGAACGATCGACGCCCGCGGAGTGCGGTCTCCACCGCATGAGTGCTCGAGGAAAGCCCCGAGCCCCGCGAATTTGGAACGGTACTTCTCGCTCTGAGGGCTAGTGTTACCGCTCGAAGCAGTCTCCCTGTCAGGCGCGCCAGATTTTTCGCGTGCATGGCGTTCCATGCGCGCCCGGTGTGCCTTTTCCGCGCCTGCGCTGCGCGCGGGAACGGCGAGTCGCAGCACGTCGCTGAGCGATCCCGCGTACCGCTGCGCAACGTCCTCGCACACCCGAAACATGTGCTCCGAAAGGAGAACGTCCTCGCTTACGACGGACACGAGCGGTGCGAGCGGCCGGGTAGTGTCGGGTCTTTCGTAGCGTGCCCGTATGAGCGCCTCGTGCTCGCGCCCGGAGAATCGCACGCGCACCCTCATCCCGGGCTCAACAGCATCGAGAGCCGCGGGGACCGCGTACTCGAAGGGGCGATCGAGGTGCGCGAGAGTACCGAGCACGTGAACAGAGACGACCGGCCGATCCGTCGCGAGCGCGAAGCCCGCGGTGGTTTCGAACGGTCGTCCGTTGCGACTGCTGTCTTCGCTCTTGGGCGTCGCGGAGTCAAAGAGCGCCGGTGGCTCCTGGGTCAGCGCCCGGTCACCCCAACGAGATCGCAGACGAAGATCAAGGTTTCCCCACCTTTAATAACGCCCGGGACACCGCGGGGACCGTACGCAAGCGACGAGGGGATTTCGAGACGTCGGCGCCCGCCCACGCGCATTCCCTGCACGCCGCGGTCCCAGCCGGGGATGACCTGGCCTACGCCGAGCGTAAAGCGCAGTGGCTCACCTCGATCCCACGACGCATCGAACTGTTTGCCATCGCTGAGGCCTACCCCCACGTAGTGGACGTCGACAACGTCGCCGGCCTTGGCTTCGTCACCGTCACCGACCTTCTCATCGATGATGACGAGTTCCTCGGGCGCTTCGCACCCTTCAACGCTCACAACTGGTTTCGACATGATTCTCCTGAGATTTAGTGCTTAGGCTTCGGGCGAGGCCACGTACAGAACATCGGCGACAAAGAGAAGGGTCTTGCCGGCGAGAGGATTCTGATTGCCTTCGCCCGCTTCCCCGTAGGCCGACGCCGGCGGAAGAATCAGAGCAATCTGGCTACCTTGCGTTGCACCCTCGAGCCCCTCATCCCAGCCCTTAATGACCTGGCCGTCGCCTAGCCTGAACGAGAACGGGGTGCCACGCCCCCACGACGAGTCGAACTCTTCTCCGGTTGCCCAGTCCCAACCGCGGTAGTGCATGATGAGCGTGTCGCCCTTCTTCGCGGCCGGTCCGTGACCTTTGATCGCGGGGGCGACAACCTGCGTGGTGGGAGCGGCGCCGCCCGGTTTTGCCTTAAGGTTCGGAGCGCCGTCCTGACCGAGACTGAAACCGGGAACCTCCGCGGGAAGCTTCTGTGCGTCCCCCTCAGCTCGCTTCAGTGCAACTCCGACGACGTCCCCGACCTGGAGCACCTTTTGCTTTTGGGTCCCGGCCACGCCAGCCATGAGAAAGCGCGAATGGGAGGTCAACCCCGTAAAGAATTCGGTCGCCGTTTGCCCCACGGATTGCTTATCCACCTTGAATGGAGAGAACGTACCCTCCTTCCACTGCGAAGCAAGCACATCCGCGCTTTCTGGATCAAAGTAGGCGGAACGGGTCACGATGAAATCGCCTTCGGCGATTGCAGGGCCGTCGCCCTTGCTCACCACGGTTGAGTGGAAGTTAGAAAACTTCAGCGGGGCGTCGAAATCGACAGTCGGATCCTCACCAAACGCACTTGTGACCTTCACGCGGTCAAGAACATTGGCTTCGTCGGCCGCACTACCGCCGCCATCCGAAGCCGTGGATGCGCCCGAGTCCGATGCTTGAGCAGCGCCCTTCACCGTAGGTGACGGCTTTTTCGCGCACGCCCCAAGGGTGACAAGGGCGGAAGTGGAAGCAGCTGCAGCGAGCAGCGAGCGACGGTTGATCACTGGAGTCCTTTCAGCTCGGCGGGTGCCGATGAATATTCTTCAAGACTATCGAGCAAGCGGTCGATTTCTGGGTTTTCGACCTCAAACGGATCGAGCAGTGTGATGGGAAGAGCGCCGGGTGTGTTCGGTCGCACGGTCGTCCAATCCACCGCAACGTCGATCCCCTTTTCCCGTGCGAGTGTCAAGACTCGTGAACGCAAGTGCGCGCGAGTCGTAGCCGGACCCAGTCGACGGGCGGCCTCAATTCGCTCGTCGCTCAGGACGCTCGTCGCAAGTCCGTGGCGCTCGAGTGCATAGAACACGCCTCGATCGGGATCAATATCGTGATAGGCCAGTTCGAGGCGCTGAATCTCGGGGGCGTTGAGCGCGAGCCCACGCCGATCCGCCACCGTCGTAAACAGCTCGTGCTTAATCGCCCAGTCGAGTTCGCGATTGACGAGCGAGAAATTCCCCGTTTCGAGCGCTCGCAGCCCTCTGTCCCACGTGTCCATCATTCGAGGATCGAGGTCATCGTATGTGCGCTCGAGAGCGGAGAAATAGGCGCGCTGAATCGAAAGCGCCGTGCTCACGCCGCCGTTCTTCAGCTGGAGTGGTTCGCTCGCCGTGAGGTCTCGCGCAATTCGGCGAATATCGCTGATCGGGTCTGCGAGCTCGAAGTCTGCAAAAGCGTGCCCGTCTTCAATAAATCGCAACACGGCGAACGTCATCGCGAACCTCAGCCAGGTGGAGACTTCACTCATGGTCGAGTCTCCAGAAATGACGTGCAGTCTCCTGTAGCGCGATGGATCGCCGTGGGGTTCATCGCGCGTGTTAATGATCGGGCGTGCACGGGTCGTCGCGGACGAAACCGTCTCCCACATGTGGTCGGCCCGCAGCGAGAAGCCGAAAACCGGCCCGCCCTCGCCTTCGAGAACTCCCCCGGCCCCCGTGACGATTTGCCGCGTAATGAGGAATGGCAGCAGCAATGCTGGCAGGCGTGTGAATTCGCCTTTGCGCTCCACGAGGTAGTTCTCGTGGCTTCCGAAGGAATTGCCCTGCGAATCAGCATTGTTTTTAAACAGATGGATGCGTGCGTCGCGGCCGTCGGATTTCAGCCGCGCGTTGGCCTCATGGACGAGGGCGTGAAGCTCCCTCTCGCCCGCGCGCTCCTGGGCGACAATGTCCCACGGGTCATCGCATTCCGCGGTCGCATATGATTACAGATCGGAAGAGCGTCGTGTAGGGAAAGAGTGTAGATCTCGGTGG
>OKCK01000201.1_pt1 | contig 14667 bp, 13 predicted proteins | sample 1614961 | NCBI WGS metagenome assembly OKCK01 (sample SAMN04436984, study PRJEB24849) | human gut metagenome | biome: human gut; feature: NICU; material: stool | host: Homo sapiens | place: USA: Saint Louis, MO | collected 2010-07-31
GCCACACCCATCAGTACCGGCCCTACCGTCACCCCTTCAGAACTGGATACGCGCAGCAGGTTGTAGCTGATACGCGCTGCTTCCACGTTCGGCATGACCAGAATATTGGCCGAGCCTTTCAGCGGGCTGTCCGGCATACGCTCGTTGCGGATGCTTTCAATGAGCGCCGCATCACCGTGCATTTCGCCATCAATCATCAGTTCCGGCGCGCGTTCGCGTACCAGCTCCAGCGTTTGACGCATCTTGGTCGCCGCCGGTGAGTTGGAGGATCCAAAGTTTGAGTGCGACAGCAGCGCCACTCTCGGCTCAATACCAAAGCGACGCACCGTTTCCGCCGCCATGATGGCGATTTCCGCCAGTTGCTCCGGGGTCGGGTCATCGTTGACGTAGGTATCGGTAATAAACGTGTTGCCGCTCGGCAGCAGCAGCGCGTTCATCGCGCCGGCTGCTTTCACGCCGTCACGATAGCCGAAGATTTCCTGCACGACGCTGTAATGCTCGTGGTAATCGCCGATGGTGCCGCAAATCATGGCATCCGCTTCACCACGATGCACCATGATCGCGCCGATGACGGTGGTGTTGCCGATAACCGCTTTCTGCGCCTGCTCCTGGGTGATGCCACGGCGCTTCATGATGTTGTAGTACTCGTTCCAGTACTCTTTGAAACGCGGATCGGATTCATTGTTGACGATTTCGAAATCGACGCCCGCCTTGATTTGCAGACCCAGTTTTTGAATGCGCATTTCGATAACGCTCGGACGGCCCACCAGAATCGGCTTCGCCAGGCCCAGAGTGATCAGCTCCTGCGTGGCGTGCAGCACGCGGTTATCTTCCCCTTCGGTCAACACCACGCGTTTTGGATCTTTACGCGCCTGGGAGAAAATCGGCTTCATAAACAGGTTGGTTTTATAGACAAACTCGGTGAGTTTATCGATGTATGCATCGAAATCTTCAATCGGACGGGTCGCCACGCCAGAGTCCATCGCCGCTTTCGCGACAGCCGGGGCGATTTTCACAATCAGACGCGGGTCGAACGGTTTCGGAATAATGTATTCAGGGCCGAAGCTCAGATCCTGATCGCCGTAGGCCGAGGCGACGACTTCGCTCTGTTCCGCATGGGCCAGTTCCGCGATGGCGTGTACTGCCGCCAGTTTCATCTCTTCGTTGATGGCGGTCGCGCCCACATCCAGTGCGCCACGGAAGATGAACGGGAAGCACAGCACGTTGTTAACCTGGTTCGGATAGTCCGAGCGGCCAGTGCAAATGATCGCATCCGGGCGCGCTTCTTTCGCCAGCGGCGGCAGGATTTCCGGTTCCGGGTTTGCCAGCGCTAAGATCATCGGCGCACGCGCCATTTTTTTAACCATTTCCGGCGTCAGGACTTTCGGGCCGGAGCAACCGAGGAAAATATCTGCCCCTTCAATGACTTCGTCCAGCGTACGCTTGCCGTTATCCACCACGGCGTAAGCCGCTTTGGTTTCCGCCATATTCGGCTCACGCCCCTGGTAAATCACGCCTTTGGAGTCGCACACCACAATGTTGTGCTTCTGCATACCCAGCGCCACCAGCAGGTTCATACAGGCGATCGCCGCCGCACCTGCCCCCGACACCACCATACGGATATCGGAGATATTTTTTTCCACCACCCGCAGGCCGTTCAGAATAGCAGCGGTACTGATGATCGCCGTGCCGTGCTGATCGTCGTGGAACACAGGAATATTCATGCGCTCACGCAGGGTTTTCTCAATGTAGAAACACTCCGGCGCTTTAATGTCTTCAAGGTTAATGCCGCCAAACGTCGGCTCCAGCGCCGCGACAACGTTGATAAATTTATCCGGGTCATGCTCATCGACTTCAATATCAAACACGTCGATACCGGCAAACTTCTTGAACAGAACGCCCTTTCCTTCCATTACAGGTTTACCGGCAAGCGCGCCGATATTACCCAGCCCCAGTACCGCGGTACCGTTTGAAATAACGGCCACCAGGTTACCGCGCGCCGTGTATTTAAAAGCCGCCAGCGGGTCCTTTTCAATTTCCAGACAGGGTGCTGCCACGCCCGGGGAGTAGGCCAGCGCCAGGTCGCGCTGCGTGGCGAGTGGCTTCGTTGGAGAAACCTGTATTTTCCCTGGTACCGGAAACTCGTGGAAATCGAGAGCACTTTGTTTCAACTGTTCATCCATTTTTCTGGTCCTTTACCTTTCGTTCTGGGAAGTGGCGTATGGGCAAAAGATTCTGCGCCATTTTAAGTGGGCCATAGTATGGCCCCTTGAAAGCGAACAAACTTTGAAGGTTGCCAAAATATCATCAATGTACGGCAAAGTTTGTTAGCAATTTATAGAGACTATGTTACCTGCTACGCCAGGCAATGCCATGCCTGTCTGCTATGCTTTTTTGTTATGCACATCATTTCTTGTTTAAGGGATCGTCAGGAAGTTCCCTGATAAGCATTTGTATAAAAAGGAGTAAACTTCATGAACCAACTAGAAGGTATTAAACAATTCACCACTATCGTGGCCGACAGCGGCGACATAGAGTCCATTCGCCATTATCAACCGGAAGACGCCACAACTAACCCTTCCCTGTTACTGAAAGCCGCGTCGCTTGAGGCTTACAAGCCGCTGGTGGAAGACGCATTACGCTACGGGAAATCTCGCGCCAGTATCCAGGAAAAACAAATCGCTGAGGCTTGCGACAAACTGGCGGTCAACGTGGGCGCGGAAATTCTGAAAAGTGTTCCGGGACGCGTGTCCACCGAAGTGGATGCCCGTCTGTCATTTGATAAGCAAAAAAGTATAGAAAAAGCTCACCGTCTGGTGGAGCTGTATGCCGATCAAGGCATCGATAAATCGCGCATTTTGATCAAACTGGCTTCCACCTGGGAGGGGATCCGGGCAGCGGAAGAGCTGGAAAAAGAGGGTATTCACTGCAACCTGACCCTGCTGTTCTCCTTCGCCCAGGCCCGCGCCTGCGCCGAAGCGGGCGTTTTCCTGATTTCGCCGTTTGTAGGCCGCATTTATGACTGGTATCAGGCGCGTAAACCGATGGACCCGTATGTGGTGGAAGAAGATCCGGGCGTGAAATCGGTGCGTAATATCTATGACTATTTCAAACAGCACCGCTATGAAACCATCGTGATGGGTGCCAGTTTCCGCCGCACTGAGCAAATTCTGGCGCTGGCAGGCTGCGACCGCCTGACCATCTCCCCGGATCTGCTGAAAGAGTTACAGGCCAGCGAAGAAACCGTGCAACGCAAACTGATCCCGACGCCGCAAACCTTTAAACGCCCAACCCCTATGACCGAAGCGGAATTCCGTTGGGAACACAATCAGGACGCGATGGCGGTAGAAAAACTCGCCGAAGGGATCCGCTCATTCGCCAGTGACCAGCGCAAACTGGAAGACTTGTTGGCTGCGCAATCCTGAAGCAGCCCCTGACACAATTGCTTTTTACTCATTATCAGTATGGAGAACTCTATGTCTCGACAAGCGCTCGCTAACGCCATTCGCGCACTTAGTATGGACGCCGTACAAAAAGCCAACTCGGGGCATCCCGGCGCGCCAATGGGAATGGCGGATATCGCGGAAGTGTTGTGGAATGATTTCCTGAAACATAACCCGACCAACCCGGCCTGGTACGACCGTGACCGTTTTATTCTGTCCAACGGCCACGCCTCGATGCTGCTGTACAGCCTGCTGCATCTTTCCGGTTACGACCTGCCCATCGAAGAGCTGAAAAATTTCCGTCAGCTGCATTCGAAAACGCCGGGTCACCCGGAGATTGGCTATACGCCTGGCGTGGAGACCACCACGGGCCCGCTCGGCCAGGGTCTGGCGAACGCTGTCGGGCTGGCGATTGCTGAACGCACTCTTGCGGCGCAGTTTAACCAGCCGGATCACGAGATCGTTGACCACTACACCTGGGTGTTTATGGGCGACGGCTGTCTGATGGAAGGGATTTCCCATGAAGTTTGCTCGCTGGCGGGCACCCTGGGACTGGGCAAGCTGATCGGCTTTTACGATCACAACGGCATCTCTATCGACGGCGAAACCGAAGGCTGGTTTAGCGATGATACCGCGAAGCGCTTTGAAGCCTATCACTGGCATGTGATCCCGGATATCGACGGTCACAACCCTGACGCAGTGAAGAAAGCGATTGAAGAGGCGAAAGCGGTCACGGATAAACCGTCGCTGATTATGTGCCGCACCATCATCGGTTTCGGTTCGCCGAATAAAGCCGGTAAGGAAGAGTCTCACGGCGCGGCACTGGGCGAAGAGGAAGTGGCGCTGGCGCGTAAACAGCTGGGCTGGAACTCTCCGCCGTTCGAAATCCCGAAAGAGATTTATCAGAAGTGGGATGCCCGCGAAGCCGGTGAAAAAGCCGAACAGGCATGGAATGAAAAATTCGCCGCCTATAAAAAAGCGTACCCGGAACTGGCTGCGGAATTTGAGCGCCGCATGAGCGGCGGTATGCCGGACAAGTGGCAGGAAACGACCACGGCGTACATCAAAAAATTGCAGGCCGAGCCAGCGAAAATCGCGACCCGTAAAGCGTCGCAAAATGCGCTTAACACCTATGGCCCGGTGCTGCCGGAATTGCTGGGCGGTTCAGCCGACCTGGCGCCAAGCAACCTCACCATCTGGTCAGGCTCTACCTCGCTGAAAGAAGATCCGGCGGGCAACTACATTCACTACGGCGTACGCGAATTTGGTATGACCGCGATCGCCAACGGCATTGCCCATCACGGTGGATTTGTTCCGTATACCGCGACCTTCCTGATGTTTGTGGAATATGCCCGTAACGCGGCGCGTATGGCGGCGCTGATGAAGGCACGCCAGATTATGGTGTACACCCACGACTCCATCGGCCTTGGGGAAGACGGCCCGACGCACCAGGCCGTTGAGCAGTTAGCCAGCCTGCGCCAGACCCCGAATTTCAGCACCTGGCGTCCGTGTGACCAGGTAGAGGCCGCTGTGGCATGGAAAGCGGCGATTGAGCGTCATAACGGACCGACGGCGCTGATCCTGTCACGGCAAAACCTTGCCCAGATGGACCGCTCTCCAGAGCAGATCGATGCCATTGCCAAAGGCGGTTATATCCTGAAGGATTGCGATGGTCAGCCGGATGTGATCCTGATAGCCACGGGCTCCGAGATGGAAATCACCGTCAAGGCGGCCGAGGCATTAACACAGGAAGGCCATAAGGTGCGCGTCGTTTCGCTTCCGTCCACCGATGTGTTTGAATCCCAGGATGAAAGCTATAAAGAATCGGTTCTGCCGCGTGACGTCCGGGCGCGCGTCGCCGTGGAAGCCGGTATTGCAGACTACTGGTTTAAATATGTTGGGCTGGATGGGGCAATTGTCGGGATGACCGGTTATGGCGAATCCGCCCCTGCCGAGAAGCTGTTCCCGCTGTTCGGCTTTACCACCGAGAATGTGATCAAGAAAGCCAAAAGCGTGATGAAAAAATAACGCGTTGAGCGGCTTTACCAGAACCCATAAGGGCCAACGATGTTGGCCCTTATTCTTTTCTTCTTTGCGCTGCGTAGCGCCGTGTTTTACTCCAGCTTACGCAGTGGAACGATAAGTTCTTTCGGCTTCCCGCCGCCTTCCTCTTCATTAAACTCAGCGCTGATCACCCTGACAAAACCCGGCTTTTGCGCAACGGGCGCGATCACCGGTTTATCACCCAGGCTTTCCAGCACATCGACCTGCATCTGGAAAGGCGGGATTGCCATTATCCACTGGCCCTGCTGGATGTCATAAAGCCAGGAAACACGCCAGCCGCTGGTCCACCATTCCGGGTAAAGCAGGACGCGATCGCGCTGCGTTCCGTCCAGCCCTGACAGTGTCTCAACGCTCGCCCCTGTACATTGCGGCCTGGTTACCGGCTGAATGTCTACGTCGCTGTGCCAGAGCTGGCACTGGCACATCACCTCGGCCTCTTCCTGGCAGGTGCCGCCCGTTCGCGGATCCTGCGCATGAACCCAGGCGTAGCCTTTATGCTCGCCGTCAAACTTGCCCTGCGCCACTAAAGCCGTGTCGTGACGCTGGTTCGACAGCGTGATCCAGTCGGTTTCGGCGCTGATTCGCCAGCCGTCAGCAGCCGGAATTACCGTGAGTTGAGCGGGATAGTTTTTGTCTTTTCCACGGCTAAAACCGGCCTGTTTTACAAACGTCACGATGATTGACGGTTGATCGCCTTCGGACTCGCTAAGCGTAACGCCGCTCACCACAATCTGGCTGAAGCCGGCGTTCTTTTTTACAAACGCCGCATTCTGCTGCGCGACATCGGGTAGCGTCATGGCGGTGCCATAAAAATCAACGCGATCCGCATAAAGCGATTCGGGCGCAATGTGCTCCCGGTCATTCTTATAGTCGTTCCAGCGATCGACCAGGGCGTTAATTTCTGTTTCAGTTTGCGGGGTGATATCGGCGTATGCCGGTGCGGTAGAAAGCAGCAAAAGGGCTGCGAGGATCCGTGTCATGGTGGGTATTCCTTTAGGGCGAAATCGCGCCCGGGAATATAGCGCTCGCGGCGCATCAGGTAAAGCAGGCTACTTCGTTACCCACAGCGTCGGCCAGGCATCTGGCGTGTTCCAGTCATCGCAACTGGGTTCTTCAGCATATTTTACCAGGCGGAAACGCTGGCCGTCGTAGCGCCAGCGCGTGGAGACGCCACAATCCCCTTTGCCGCGCCCTTTCGCCAACGTCACCAGTTCGCGGGTGCGCTCATCAAAGCTGGCATTCATTAATTCCAGATCGGTCGTACCGCTGGCGGGGGTAAAGGGTAAACGCAAACGTACGGCGCGCGAACTGAGGGGCTTTTTACGGTCCACCAGCCAGGCTAAATCCACAACGTTATACGCCCCCATTTCGCAACTGATGATCATCAGCGCTTTCGCGTCCGTCAGCGCGTAAACCCGCACTTCCCGGCGCATCGGGTCCAGCGAACATTGCGTGTTATTCATCTGCCAGCTGCCGTAATCAAGCAACTCATTCAGCTCTTCTTTACCCAGCGGCGTCGGGGTCGGGTTTTTTATCGCCACGGCTTTTAAGGCGGGCGCGGGCGGTACATTGAGCGGCGGCTTATCGCCTTTCGTCACCCACGCGGTTTCATTGCCCACGCGCTTTTGCTGTGTATCAATAAAAGTGACCGCCGCTTTCAGGCCCGCCAGCGATATTGTGCCGGTGCCGTCCGCCAGCGTGATTTTTTTGGCGTTTTCAATCTGGGCGAGGAAGGCGGTAATGGTCAGTTGTTCATTATTGATTAACCGACGTGGCGTGATCTGCCATTTGGCGCCGGTGGGGAAAAAGGGTTTGTCGTCAAGCAGCAGGCGCGGCGCCAGAGGCTTCTCAGCGCTGGCGGGCTGGGAAAAACTGCCCTTTTCAATACGCATTTCTACGTCGGTGTGAGCACCCGCACTGCGGCTCAGGGTCATGACCAGACCCTGATGATCGCCCGTATTGCGTGCTTTACAAAAATTTTGATTGTTGCAGGTGACCTGCCAGTCATCGAACTGCTTTTGCACCGGAGCGGCAAAAGCTTGCGTCGCCATAAAAAGGCTCGTAATGACCAGCAATAAAACGCATCGCAACATGAGGACAGTTACCCTGATGGAAAAAGAAGAAACAGAGAATACTCTCCGCCACTATCTTCGTTCCCATAAGGCTATCACTCAATCAGATTTTTCGGATAGATTTCTGGCCATTTTGTGCAGCATAACCACCTGTATATCAAGACATAATGTTACGCATTGCTAAAAGCTGTAACAGGATCACGGTTTTTCCGTCACGAATTTCGCCCGTTTTGATCATCTCCATCGCCTGGGCAAACGGGATTTCCAGCACTTCGATATCTTCGTCTTCCACGCCGCCGCCCGGATTGGCGCGCTGAGAATCATCATATTCAGCGAAATAGAACGAGATCAGTTCGGTCATGCCGCCAGGCGACATATACAGCTCGTAGACTTTCTCGACTTCGCCTACTTCAAACCCGGTTTCTTCTATGGCTTCTTTGCGGGCGCATACTTCCGGCTCATCGTCATCCAGCAGGCCGGCACAGGCTTCGATCAGCCGCCCATCCTCATTGCCGTTGACCCACGTCGCGATTCGGAACTGGCGGGTTAACACCACGGTCTTTTTTTCACGGTTGTACAACAACATCGTCGCGCCATTACCACGGTCATAAACTTCACGAATATGGCGAATCGGCGGTTCATCGCCAGTGGCGACCTCGTACGTAATATTGCGCAGAATGAAGTAATTATCGGAAAGGATTTTATCTTTAATAACGTTGATTTTAAGCGACACACTCATTACCTGGTCTGTAAGACAGGCTTATATAGTACGTCGAAATTCGTGCAGTTGTCGCATAAAGGAAAAAAAGCCGCCCGTTGCAGGGCGGCTCAGAGACCTCAGAAGCCGTGCTTCACATCACGCATATCCGGGAGCTTATGCGCGATGCCTTTATGGCAGTCAATACAGGTCTGCCCGGCTTTAGTGGCCTGATCATGCATTTTCGCCGCCACCGTTTTCTGGGCCGTGAAATCCATGTAATCGAAGTTATGGCAGTTGCGGCACTCTTGCGAGTTATTGGCTTTCATGCGCCGCCACTCGTTTTGCGCCATTTCCAGCCGGTGATCTTCGAACTTGGCGGGAGTATCGATAATGCCGAAAATCTTTCCGTACAGTTCTTTACTGGCCTTAATTTTACGGATCATTTTCGGGCCCCATTCGTGCGGCACATGGCAGTCCGGACAGGTGGCGCGCACACCGCTGCGGTTGTTGTAATGCACCGTTTCCATGTATTCCTCGTAAACGTTATTGCGCATTTCATGACAACTGATGCAGAACGCTTCGGTGTTGGCCTTTTCCATACCGGTGTTGAAGCCGCCCCAGAAAAGGATCCCCGCCGCGAAGCCGATAAGCAGCAGCGTCCCGAGAGCCAGACGGCTTGGACGACGCCACCACTGCCAGATCCGGCGGATCAGGCCAGGTTTACGTTTATTTTCCATATCATCCCTCACTGACCAAAGCCTTTCGAAGGCGTGAAGGTGTTTTCAATGATGGCCGGCGCATCGGTTTGCGGTACGTGACATTGCAGGCAGAAATAACGACGCGGTGCGACACCGGAAAGCACTTTGCCGTCGCTGTCCATAAAGTGGGTCGGGCTGATGCGCGGCGCACCGGTAGTACGGTAATGCTCAACGCCATGACACTGCAGGCAGCGGTTGGTGTTGCCCGTAATTTGATAACCCTCCACGCTATGCGGGATCATCGGCGGCTGGTTAACGTAGTTCAGCGCCATTTTTTCTTGTTGCTTAGGCATACGTATGGAGCCCTCCTGCGTGCCCGACACTTCCGGCGACTGTGTAAAGTCGACCGAATTTGCCGCCCACGCCGCACCGCTTACCAACAGCATCAATGCGGTCATCCAGGGAAAGAATCCATTTTTCAGGACTTGGCTTTTCATGATTTTGCTCCCGAACTCCATCTTGTTGTCATTATTAAAACCTTCTCAGCACAGACATCGATACAGCGACCGCAGGTCATACAATCACGATCGGTTATCTCTGGCGGGCTTTCTTTATTCAGCACCGGCGACCGTAATACCTGCGGCTCCGGGCAAACGTGAAAACAATCCATACAACGCGTGCAACGCTCGCGTCCCGTTGCGCTCACCGTCAGAACGCCTTTCTGCCCTACCAGCGCATACATCGCACCGACCGGGCAAACGTGCCCACACCACCCGTGTTCTACCACCAGCAGATCGAACAGAAAGAGCGCGACCAGTAGCCAGATGCCTGCGCCGAAACCAAAAATCAGCCCGCGCCCCATCAGCGAAACCGGGTTCACCCACTCCCACAGCAGCGAACCGGTCAACGCACTGGCTAACAGCACCATCGCCAACACCAGGTAACGCAGCCAGCGCGGCAGCGTGGCGGAGGGGGTGATATCGAAGCGGCGACGCAGCCAGGCGTCCAGGTCGGTCAACGGATTCACCGGGCAAATCCAGCTGCAAAACAGCCGTTTCCCCGCTAGGGCATACAGCGCCAGAATCAACGCCCCGCCGAGTAGCGCCAGCACACCGGGCAGATGACCGCTTAAAAAGCTTTGGGCGATCATCAGCGGATCGCTTAACGGCACCGTATCCAGCAGTAAACTGCTGCTGTAGTTGCCGCGTAAGATCCACGTCCCTAACCACGGGCCGCTCAGGAACAACCCGAGCACCACGCATTGCGTTACGCGACGCGCTATCAGCCAGCGGTAAGCGCCGGACACCCCTTTGACGGCTCGCGCATCGCGCCCGGCGTCCTGTTTACGATTTGCCATGGTTTCCCTCCAGCCAACCGAAACGGTAGTGATGCCCCAGTTCGCCGCGCGCTAAATCCAGCGGCAAGACTTTGATGGCGGCCTGTTCCAGTACGCAGGCTTTCTCGCATTTTCCGCAGCCGGTGCAGGCATCGCTGTGTACCGTAGGCAGAAACCGCGCGTGTTTGCCGGTTCGGGTGTTGCGTTCCAGCTCCAGGGTGATCGCCGTATCTATCGACGGGCACACCCGGTAACAAACGTCACACCGCAAACCCTGGAAGTTCAGGCAGTTTTCCTGATCGAGCAGGACGGCAATCCCCATGCGCGCATCGTCAATCGAGGCGATCTCTTTATTGAGCGCGCCGCTTGGGCAGGCTTTGGCACACGGAATGTCTTCACACATTTCACACGGAATATCCCGCGCCACGAAGTACGGCGTACCGGCCTCCGGGCCGGACACCAGGGTCGCCAGCTTCAGCGTGTCGTACGGGCAGGCCTGAACGCATTGTCCACAGCGTACGCAAGCGCGGGAAAATCCCGGTTCGCCCAGTGCGCCAGGTGGGCGTAACCGCACCCCGCTGGCGCGGCTACGCTGCTGTCCAAGCCCCAGCACCACGGCGACGGCGGTCAATCCGCCTGCTGCCCGCGCCATATCGCGCAGAAAGCGGCGGCGAGCCGGTCGTGGGACGTTTTCCCTGGCCACGGTGGTTACACCTTCTCAACCTTCACGGCGCACTTCTTGAAATCCGTCTCTTTAGAGAGCGGGTCAGTGGCGTCGAGGGTCAATACGTTAACCAGCTGCGCAGCGTCGAAGAACGGCATGTAAACCAGGCCCTTCGGCGGACGGTTGCGTCCACGGGTTTCCACGATGGAAATCAGCTCGCCGCGACGTGAAAGGACTTTCACCTTGTCACCGCGACGCAAACCGCGAGCCTGCGCATCCAGCGGATGGATAAACAACACGGCTTCCGGGAAGGCGCGATGCAGTTCCGGCACGCGGCGCGTCATACTGCCGGTGTGCCAGTGCTCCAGTACGCGACCGGTGGACAGCCACAAATCGTATTCCTGATCCGGGACTTCTGCCGCAGGCTCAAACGGCAGTGCGAAAATCACCGCTTTGCCATCCGGCTTGCCATAGAATTTGTAGCCTTCGCCTGCTTTCACATACGGGTCGTGGCCTTCGCTGTAGCGCCACTGGGTTTCTTTACCGTCCACCACCGGCCAGCGCAGACCGCGCGCTTTGTGGTAGTCGTCGAACGGCGCCAGGTCGTGACCGTGGCCGCGCCCGAAAGCGGCGTACTCTTCGAACAGACCTTTTTGCAGATAAAAGCCCAGCTCGCGGGATTCATCGTTCAACTGATCTTCCGCCAGTTCGGTGACCGGGAATTTCCTGACGTTCTCATTGGCAAACAGCACGTCAAACAATGTCTTGCCACGGTATTCCGGCTTCTGTGCCAGCAGCTCTTCCGGCCACACTTCTTCCACTTTGAAGCGTTTCGCGAAGGTCACCAGCTGCCAGAGGTCGGATTTCGCTTCGCCCGGTGCCTGTACCTGCTGACGCCAGAACTGGGTGCGACGCTCGGCGTTGCCGAAGGCCCCTTCTTTCTCTACCCACATGGCGGTCGGCAGGATCAGATCCGCTGCCAGCGCACTCACCGTCGGATACGGATCGGAGACAATGATAAAGTTGCGCGGATCGCGCCAGCCCGGCATACGTTCCTCATTAATGTTCGGGCCAGCCTGCATGTTGTTGTTACACATCACCCAATAGACGTTCAGCTTGCCGTCTTTCAGGGCGCGGTCCTGCGCGACGGCATGGAGACCGATTTTGGCCGGAATAGTGCCGGTCGGGATCTGCCACATTTTTTCGGTGATATCGCGGTGCTTCTCGTTGGTCACCACCATGTCGGCAGGTAAACGATGGGCAAAGGTGCCCACTTCACGCGCTGTACCACAAGCGGACGGCTGGCCGGTCAGAGAGAACGGTCCGCAACCCGGCTGGGAGATTTTCCCGGTCAGCAGGTGGATGTTGTACACCAGGTTATTGGCCCACACGCCACGGGTGTGCTGGTTGAAGCCCATCGTCCAGTAAGAGATGACTTTCTTCTTCGGATCGGCATACAGCTGCGCCAGCGCTTCCAGCTGATCTTTCGGCACGCTGGTCATTTCGGCGGTTTTTTCGAGGGTGTATTCCGCAACGAACGCTTTGTATTCGTCAAAGGTCATCGGTTCAGACGCGTCGGAACCCGGATTTTTAGCGGCTTTTTCCAGCGGGTGCGTCGGACGCAGGCCGTAGCCGATATCCGTCGCGCCACGGCGCAAATTGACGTGCTGTTTGAAGAACGACTCATTCACCGCATTGTTTTGAATAATGTAATTTGCGATGTAGTTAAGGATCGCCAGGTCGCTTTGCGGCGTGAAGACCATACCGTTATCCGCCAGCTCGAAGCTGCGATGCTGGAAAGTCGACAGCACAGCGACGGTCACATTCGGATCGGACAGACGGCGGTTAGTAATACGCGACCACAGGATCGGGTGCATCTCCGCCATGTTCGAGCCCCACAGCACGAACGCGTCGGTTTGTTCGATGTCGTCATAGCATCCCATCGGCTCATCCATACCAAAGGTACGCATAAAGCCAACGACCGCAGATGCCATGCAGTGACGGGCATTGGGATCAATGTTGTTGGAACGCAGGCCAGCTTTGAACAGTTTCGAGGCGGCGTAGCCTTCCCACACGGTCCACTGACCGGAGCCGAACATCCCCACCGCTTCAGGCCCTTTCTCCTTAAGCGCGGTTTTGAATTTCTGCTCCATCACGTCAAACGCCTGATCCCAGCTGATCGGCGTGAATTCGCCTTCTTTATCATACTGGCCGTCTTTCATGCGCAGCAGCGGCTGGGTCAGCCGGTCTTTTCCGTACATGATTTTCGGCAGGAAATAGCCTTTGATACAGTTCAGGCCACGGTTGACCGGCGCGTCCGGGTCGCCCTGACAGGCGACCATTTTGCCATTCTGGGTGCCGACTAATACGCCACAACCGGTACCGCAGAAACGGCACGGGGCTTTATCCCATTTGATGGCATCTTGTTGCCCTACCACCGCCCGGGCCACGGACGGTACACTGATGCCCGCTGCCGCAGCGGCCGCGGCGACGGCGTTAGCTTTCATAAAGCTACGACGACTGAGTTTCATGGTGTTTCCTCACCTTGCTCATCCTGCTGGTGGTAAACCAGCGACACCGCCAGCACGCCTGCGAGATTACGTGCCGACTCAATTCTTTCAATCAAGGCCGCGCTACTGGCGGCTTCCATCACAACCACCAGTTTCCCGGTGGCTTCTTCACTGGCTGCAACCTCGGTGTTCGCCATGGCATTAAGCAACTGCGTCACGCTTTCGGTGGCGTCAGGGCGCGTCTGGACGAACAGGCTGGATACGTGCCATTCACTACTCATGACGACTCCTTAGGGTGATAGCCGAAACCGGACAGGCCGGAATACACGCCCCACAAGTGGTACACGACGACACATCAGGTTCAGGACGGGCGATGCCGTTTAGCGTCGGGCGAAAACGTATCGCCTGAACTTCGCATGCGTCCTGACAGCAGCGGCACTCGACCTGGCGTTGCGCCAGGCAGCGTTCGCTAATGGATAACTGGTAGTCCCAGGGCGCCACGCTTTGCGGTAAGAACAGGTTTTCCGGGCAATGGGCAGCGCAGGCATAGCAAAACGTGCATTCGGCCTGGTCAAAGTCCATTTTCGGGAAACCGCCCGCGCCCATGGTCAGGACATGGGTCTGGCAGGCGGTGACGCATTGCTGGCAGCGGGTGCAGTGCTCGACGAAATGGCGTTCGTCGCCACTCCAGGGAGGACGAAATTCGGGTGCGCTGTTGCGCCAGCCCGTTAATAAATTTCGTCTCGACACTTCTGCCATGGGCAATCCTTGCAATCCAGTCGTACAAATAAAAGAGGGGGATCCGCATTAACGATGCGGTTATTGGAGTGTGGTAACAATATGTGACAGGGGGGTAGAGGGGCATCACCCTAAGGGGGTAAATCCTGTTGTTGGATCAAGGATATGGATGGTTTGACGCCTGCGGCGTCGGAGGGGGGCATTAGAGGGACTATTCTCTTCGGGGGAAGGGGTTATGGTGCTTTGGCCGCGGGGGCCTTGTTTGATTCCGTTCGCTCGGGGCAGCGGAGCTTCGTTTGATGGTGGAAAGGTTCTGTTCGCCAGGCTGGCGGGGCCTCGTTTGTACAGAGGAAGGGTTCCGTTCGCTCGGGGCGTTTTCATCCACAAAGGCCTCAGTGACGGCGAACGTGTCAGGGGCGCTCCCCGCCGCGCCCCCGACACC
>OKCK01000206.1_pt1 | contig 14400 bp, 12 predicted proteins | sample 1614961 | NCBI WGS metagenome assembly OKCK01 (sample SAMN04436984, study PRJEB24849) | human gut metagenome | biome: human gut; feature: NICU; material: stool | host: Homo sapiens | place: USA: Saint Louis, MO | collected 2010-07-31
CGATACCGATCCAGTCGTGTGCGAGGCCCTCAAAGCGGGCGGTTACACTCATGTCATGTACTTCTCCGGTCCCGAGATTGACTTCACCTACGCCGCCTATCCTGGCCTGCAGCATCTGGAGAAGGCCAAAAAACTCGAGCTCGTTCTTCAGAACGGCAACGCATCCCTCTATAAAGTGACCGGCTGCAATGCCTGATACACCCTACGAATTTTTGTCTTCACAACATTTTGGAGCTAACCATGACCGTTGACATTCTGTTCCCTTTCTACGGTGATGTCGCGCTGATGAAGCAGGCAGTCCGCTCGATCATTGGGCAGACCAACCCCGACTGGCGACTGGTTGTCGTTGACGATGGCTACCCTGATGACTCGATCCCCGGCTGGTTCGAGTCCCTCGACGATTCCCGCATTACGTACATGCGCAACGAGAAGAACCTCGGTGCGAACGGGAACTACACAAAGGCCTTGAGCTTCGTGGAAAACGACCTGGTGACGGTCATGGGTGCCGATGACGTGATGCTCCCGAACTATATTGACTGGCTCGTTGAAGCTGCGTCTGCGAACCCCGACGCCGAAATTTTCCAGCCCGGCTGCGTGGTGATCGATGAGCACAATGCTCTCTCGAACACTCTCGTGGAGCGAGTAAAAGACCATTACCGCCCGTCGACGGCTGTGGTGCTGCGCGGCGAGGAGCTCGCCACGTCAATTCTGCGTGGCAACTGGCTCTACTTCCCCTCGCTTGGGTGGAAGGCAAGTACGATCACCAAGATCGGCTTCCGTAAGGGCCTGAACGTTGTTCAGGATGCAGCTCTCGTGCTTGATGTCGCTATGCATAACGGTGGCCTGTTCTACGATCCGACGGTTGCTTTCATGTATCGCCGTCATGGCGGTTCGGATTCGTCGTGGCGTGCCCTCGAAGGTACCCGGTTCGACGAGGAGCGGGCGTTCTTTAACCAGATGGCTGATGAGATGACCGCGAAGGGCTGGCCTAAGGCTGCACGAGCAGCGCGAGTGCACTTTTCGTCGCGACTTCACGCTCTTAGGCTCTTGCCGAAGGCCGCTTTGGCTAAGAAGTGGCAGGGCGTCAAGAACCTCGCCACGCATGCCGTCAAGTAAGAGCGATACTCCCACTGTCACGAAGCGTGATTCTGCCGCAATTCTGGTCGCGTCAGCGTGCGCAGCAGTATCCGCTCTCCTGGCCACATGGCTCGCGAACCGGTATCTCGAACCAGCCGAAGTCACCGAGTTCCTCCTGTTTTGGTCGGTGCAGTTTGGGATTTTTGGTGTCGTTGCCGGAATTCAGCAGGAAGTCACTCGTGCAGTAGGAGCCGCGCGCCTTTCACGATCAGCCGATGGAGCTCCTGTCGTTTTGGCAGCGGCAACGGTCGGCGGTCTATGCGCGATCGCGACGATAGCTACTTCCCCGTTGTGGGGAAAATCCACACTGCCAACAAACACCACCGCATCGGTCGCGCTCTTGGCGCTAGGAGTCGCGCTGTATGCGTTTCATGCTGCGTTTAGTGGGGCGGCTGCGGGTTCTCAGAAGTGGCTCCTTTTTTCTGTTTTCGGTGGCGGGGAAGCGCTTTGGCGCCTCGCCGCGCTCGCAGCTGTCTCTCTTCTCGCTGCTTCGCTGCTTGGAATGGAGGCGGCGGCGATCTCGCCAATTCTGTTGTGGGTCGCGCTGGCAGCGGTGCATCCGGGCACGCGAAAGATCATTCGTGCGCGCGCTGATGTCCCTTATGGCAGGCTCATGCGAAATGTCTTCATCGCTATGGGGTCGTCCACGGCTTCGGCTGTCTTGATGACTGGGTTCCCGGTCATTCTCAACGCGAGCGAAGATGCACCTACGGGTTCGCATACGTTCCTCGTCATGGGGGCACTGATCCTGGCCGTGTCGATTTGCCGGTCTCCGATCATGATTCCGCTCCAGGCATTTCAGGGTGTCGCTATCGCGGCGTTTTTGCGCCAGCGCCACCGTCCGCTTGCGGCGTTCGCTCGTCCGGCTGGCGCGCTGCTTGGTGTTGGTGCTGCCGGGGCGCTTGCCGCGTTCTTTTTGGGCCCTTGGCTTTTCCTTCTGATCTATCCACCGAAAGCAGGGGCAGAAGCCGCTTATCTTTCGGTCGCCAACGGTCCTGTACTCGCGGCGCTTACGTTCGGTTCTGCGATCATGGCCCTTTTGGTGCTGTCCGGGACCGCTGTGCTCGCCCTCGATCTTCACCGGATCTATCTCACTGGCTGGGTCATTGCTGCTCTCGTGACGACGGTCCTACTTTTTGCGGTGCCGGTCGGCATTATCCCGAAGGTTCTTGTCGCCTTGTATTGCGGGCCTGCGGCAGGGTTTTTGACGCATCTGGCAGCGATGAAGAGGGCGTCCGGCAACGCCCATAGCTTGGATCTAGCAGCGAGTTAGACCGAACGCATGTTTACGCCATAGCGGCGTTTGATATAGGCCCCGTAGAGAATTCTGTAGAGAGACGGCGAAACTTTGAGTAGTAGCGCTGCGGCACCGAACACTGGGCGCACTTTAAGGCAGGTCAGCGCTTCGCGAAAGGAGATTCGCTGGCGGATTTCCTTGAGTGCGGTACCGGAAGAGTCCGGCGCAGCTACGAGTACCTGTTGAGCATTGTTGAGGTAAGTCAGGACCTTCGAGACAGTCAACGCATCGCATAGCTGCGGAGCATCTACACGTGTGCGTGTAGCATCCGCCATGAGCGCGGTCAGACGGTCACTTTCGGCTACCGGGGTTACTCTCCCCCACGTGAGCCCTCCCGCATCAATCGAGTAGCGATAAAGCGGGTTTTCGATGACGCTAACTCGCCGCGCGTTCATAAGCGCTTGAAGCACAAAGAGCGCGTCCTCAGCGCGATGAATCTCTTCCGAAAACCGAAGCCCCTCAATAATGCGAGAGCTAAACAGCTTGTCCCACAGGAATGGCGTGAACGAACCACTAAGCATTTTTGTGGCCGCATGCAAACCCGTACAGTCCCCCAGTTCCACAGGCTCCCGAAGCTTTTGCCCCCCGTCAGCACCAATAACTTTATGCCCGCACGACACAATATCCGCGTTCGCTACTCGAGCTAGTTCGTGGAGATCTGCGAGGAAGGTAGGCTCATAAGTGTCATCTGAATCAAGAAACGCAACCCACTCTCCAGCAGCATTACTCAGCCCCGCATTTCGCGCTGCCGACACGCCACGGTTTTCCTCGAACACGATGACCTTCACACGAGCATCCGGCATGTCATGGAGATGTTGCATGATCTTCTCAAGTGCATCATCTGGAGAAGCGTCAACTACTACTACTAGCTCCCAATCCTCGTCCGTCTGGGATTGAACAGAGGCAATTGCGGGAAGAACGCTCGGCCCCGTTTTGTAAACGGGCATAATTATCGAGGTTCGCGGACTATTCACCGTCGTCACCACACCTTGTTATCAAGAAGAACAATTTCTCGACCTGGAAATCCAGGACCCAAAAGACCGTAGTACCTACAGAAATGTTTTACGGTCTGAATTTAACCAAAGAAAGTTCATTCCTTCTTGCGAGTCATGATTCTTGAGAAACACCATACTGTTTTCGCGCATAAGTGGAATATAACGAACCATACAGTCGAGGACTCACCTTCATGAGCATCGCAGCTACCGCAAACGTTGGGCGTTTTCTTGTGGTTCTCGCGATCGCTGCGAAGTTCAACCTCTGTCTGAGCTCCTTCATGTACCTCTGCTGCTCGCTACCTTCAAGGAGGCGCAGCGCTGCGTGTCCTGCATTGAGGTAGGTATTGACCCAGCACGTCGAATAACCAGGCTCAACGTCGCGAGAGCCCCGCTGACTCTTGAGGACATCCCGCAGATAGTCAAGAAACTTGGCTGACTCACCCATTGGCGGCACCGAACTCCAGGTAATCGAATTCTCGTTCACAGTGTAGAGATGAAGCGCATCATCGATTACACGGACGTTTCGCGCCAATCCGAGAACCTTCGCAGTGTAGCCGGCATCCTCGAGACGGTTAATGATCGGAAACTCTGCCTCAACAACCGCAGATCTACGGAAAATTTTGTCCCACGCATACTGCGAGAACCGATCGATGAGCAACAGATCCTGCGCTTGCTTTCCAGCGTAAATTCCCGGGTCGCCTTTAAGTCGATCGCGCTTTGGCTGCCCATCAAGGCCGACAACGGTGTGCGCGCAGGTGACGATATCAACGTCAGACGAAGCAGCCTCATGCATGCGCTCAAGGAAGGTCGGGCGGTACGCATCATCGGAGTCTAGGAACGCTAGCCATTCTCCACGAGACTCACGAATTCCAACATTGCGCGCGCCAGGAAGAGTCAAGTTCTTCTCGTTCTCGATAAACCTGATTCGTTCATCACCGCACGTACCAAGGTAGTCAAGGATGACGCTTCGGGCGTTATCCGGACTGCAGTCGTTCACAATGATCAGTTCCCAGTCGCTGTCCGTCTGGGCTTGCACAGACTCAATCGCACGCACCACCGTAGCCTCGGTGCCGTAAACTGGCATGATAATAGAGGTGCGCGGGGCTGGATTCTGCTGACTCTTTTGCACGACGGCGAGTCTACCGGAGAGCCGCATGCGTGACGCGATGTGCCTTGTGCACCCTCGGCCGTGCCGGCACGCCTACCACCTCCAAGGAGTTCAACCTTGACCGCCCACAACATTGAAGCCGCAACTGTTTTTGCCACCGAGCTCGGACAGTTCGTGACCCAGTCTCCGAGCTCGTTTCACGCTGTGGCAACCGTAAGCGAATCCCTGGTTGACGCGGGGTTCACCGAACTTAGTGAAGGCGAGGATTGGGCCGGCATCGCTCGTGGTAACCGATACCTCGTGCGTCGCGACGGTTCGGTGATCGCTTTCGATATTCCCTCGGGCGCAACCGAAACGACGCCTCTGCGGATTTTTGGCGCCCACACCGATTCCCCGGCGCTCAAACTCAAACCCAAAAGCTCGATCGCCGCGCACGGTTTCACTCAAGTTGGTGTCGAGGTATACGGCGGGGCGCTGTTCAATTCATTCCTTGATCGCGACCTCAAACTGGCCGGCCGCGTCGTTCTCACGAACGGTGAAGAAGCCCTCGTCCACACGGGACCATACCTTCGAGTTCCGCAACTTGCCGTCCATCTAGATCGGGCGGTGAATCGCGAAGGGCTCAAGCTCGACCCTCAAAAACACCTTCAACCCATCACGGGGCTTGCGGAGGGCGCTGAGCACGACGTGCTGGCCGATCTCGCCGCCACTGCAGGCGTAAACCCACAGGACATCGCTGGATACGACATCGTGACTGTCGATGCCCAGGAGCCGCAACTCATCGGCGCACGCAAGGAGTTCCTCGCGAGCGCACGGCTCGACAATCTCCTTTCGACCTTCGCCGGCATGCGCGCAATGGCTGAGCATAAAAGCCGCGACGACGCGCCGATTGCGCTTTTCGTTGCCAACGATCACGAGGAGGTCGGCTCAGCGAGTCGATCCGGAGCTGCCGGCCCGTTCCTCGAGGACGTTCTCGCCCGGCTTTACGCCGCACTCGGCGCAAATGATGAAGAACGGCGACGCGCATTCAACCGCTCGATCGTGGTCTCGTCAGATGTCGGACATTCGATCCACCCGAATTACCCCGAACGTCACGACCCGGCCAACCAGCCCGTTGCTGGACGGGGCCCCATCCTGAAAATCAACGCCGACCAGCGCTATGCTACCGACGCTCACGGCGCCGCATTTTGGGCTCGTGCATGCGCCCATGCCGGCATCCAATACCAGGAATTTGTATCCAACAATTCCATGCCGTGCGGCTCGACGATCGGCCCCATCACCGCGACACGTCTCGGCATGACGACGGTCGATGTCGGTGTTCCGATCCTCTCAATGCACTCGTGCCGCGAACTCACAGCGGTCTCAGACCCGTATGATCTGTACCTGGCCGCAAAGGCGGTCCTCTCCCCCGAGGTCCTCTTCACCCCGTGATCTCAAGCGGGCAGCCCCACTCCCTACCGAAACGTGTTCATGTCTAATACCGCAACGTCATCTCCCACGCATCGAGCTGACCTCCCGAAGGAACAGCGAGTCTTTCGAACTGACGTCCACGGGCTCAGAGGGCTCGCGGTCTTCCTCGTTGTGATCTACCACGTTTTCGTGGGGCGCGTTTCCGGCGGAGTTGACGTTTTCCTCTTCATCTCCGCTTACTTCCTCACCGGAACATTCGTGCGCCGTATGGAGACCGGAAAGCCCATCGCTGCCGTTGGGTATTGGGGCAGGACGTTTAAGCGGCTACTTCCACCAACGGTCGTCGTGACCTTCGCAATCTTGGCGGCAACCTACATCTTCTTGCCGCCAAGTTCGTACGTACCGATGCTCAAGGATGCGTTCTTCACTCTCATTCAGGGTGAGAACTGGTGGCTGATCAATCAGGCAACCGACTATTACGCTGCCGACCGCACTGCCGCTAGCCCGTTCCAACACTTCTGGTCGCTCTCTATCCAGGGGCAGGTGTTCCTTGCCTGGCCGTTGCTGTTCGCTCTTTTGGCACTTGCCCTCAAGGCATGGGAGAGGCGTTTCCCGCCAAAGAGCCAGCACCAGCACAACATTCGCGTGTGGTCCACGAGCGGTATCGCGATCGGCGCCGTCACTCTCGCGAGCTTCATCTGGTCGGTAATCGAAACCGCCACGGACCAGCAGACGGCCTACTTCGACACGTTCGCCCGCTTCTGGGAGTTCGGCCTCGGTGGGCTCGTCGCGATCGCGCTTCCACTGATTGCTGAGCGCACCGATACGCTTCACCCCAATAGCCCGAAGGGACGTTCGTGGCGCTTTGCCCTGTCGATGGTCGGCGTTCTCGCGCTCGTATCGATGGGCATGCTCGTGGATGTCGCCGGAAAATTCCCCGGCTGGCTCGCCATCTGGCCACTCTCGGCAGCCGCGTTCATCATGGTGATGGGCTACAACCCCATCCTCAGCTCAAAGCCCCTCCAGAAGCTTGGGGGCATTTCGTACGGCCTCTACCTCGCCCACTGGCCACTGCTCGTGCTCACCCTGCAGATTCTCGACATCCCCAAGGCACCGTTCTGGCTCGGCGTGGTCCTCGTTCTCGCAAGCCTCGCGCTTGCATGGCTCATCACGAAGTTCGTGGACACCCCGTTCCGCCGTTGGAAGTGGGCCGGCGCCAAGACCCACAGGTCGGTCGCGGTCGCGCTTGTGACCGTCGCCGTCGGCTTAGCCCCCGTTCTGACTATCCAGTACGTCCTGGATGCAAAAGCGGAAAAGCTCGAACGTCTCGCGACGGTGAACAATCCCGGCGCCCGTGTCCTAAGCGATTCGGCTCTCTACGACCCAACCGATGACCCCAACGTCACGATCCTGCCGAGTGAAGCCGACCTTTCCAATGACTGGTTTGATGCGGGGCCGCCGTGCGAGGAAAAGGGAGCGCCCGATACCAAGGGGTGGAAGGGTTCCTCATGCAACACCTCTCGCAAAGGTCCAATCACTGGCGATCACATGCTCGTTGTTATGGGAAACTCCCGCATGGAGCAGTCAGCGGCATCGATTCTTCCCACTGCCCAAAAGCATGGTTGGGATGTCATGGAACTGACCGTCCCTGGCTGTGCTGTCGGAATGAATAACCACGATCGGTGCGAACCGTTCACCACTCAGGCGACGGACTACCTTCTTCAGCTTCGCCCTGACGCGATCGCTCTTCAGACAACGTATATCGATGAAGAGGGGCACGAGGTCGTCAACGAAGGGGCGCTCGCCATCGCAGCGAAATTCAAGGATGCGGGTATCAACGTCATTGCTACGAGGGACATTCCGCGACTCAAGACAAATCCAAGCTTGTGCGCGCTCGAAGATACAAACGTCGCAAATGAAAACTGCGTCCAAGAGATTGATCCTGCCACTGTTGCGAAACGCCCAGACGACGAAGCAATCACGAACAACGGATATTTCGCCATTGATCTCAATCAAAGCATCTGCCCTGATGCCACATGCAAGCCGATCGTTGGAAACACGTTCGTGTTCCTGGACGAGCGGCATGTGACCGCCACATACGCCGAATCCATGGCAGGTATCGTCGACGATCAGCTAGCGAACGAAAAGTTCCCCTGGTAACTACGCTGCTGCTTCGATAGCCTCCCGCGCCGCGTCTGCGCGCTCGACTATCGACTCATCACCGGAGAGGTCCCGCACGCGGCGGGCGTCCTTGGTGAGCTCGTCGATCTGATAGAGGGCGCTGTCGAGCAGTCCCTCGGCGGCACACAGGAGCGCCAGGTCGATGCGCGCATGGATCACCTCGGGGGTGTCGTCCCCGTCGACGAGGAGCGCGGGAAGCGACGCGAAGGCGCTCGCGCTTGAAGCCGGGGCCGCCTCGCTCAGGAGTGCGCGCAGGCGCTCGCTCGCACCTTCACTCATCTCAACGCGATCGTCAAACATACTGGTCTCCCTGCGTCGTGGACTGAGCGGCCTGCCGCGCCTCGGCGGCTTGCATCGCGTCCAGTTCGCGGCGCATGTTCTCCATCGTGGCAACGGTCATCGGCGGACGTTCGAGGCCGTCTGTTGTGGGCGCGGTCGGTTCCGACGGCGCCCCGGTCCCATCGACGCTCAGTGTTCCCGAGACGTCCACCCCAAAAATTGTGTGGACGGCTTCGAGGAACTGATGAGCCTGGCCGGTCTTGGCGAGCTCTTGCGCGCGCACCATCGGGGAATGAAGGAACTTCTTGTAGACGCGCCCCAGCGAGCGCTGCACCTGTTCAGCTGCGGCTTCGCCGGAGGTTCGGCGCACCTCGTCCACTTCGAGAACGATCATCTCCTTGACGCTTCGACGCAGGGCGCTCACGGCGGGGTCGACGGCGCGGATCTGCTGGCGTTCTTCGAATCGTACGACGCCGGTGTCGATCAGTTCGCGTGCGCGCGTGATCTCGCCGTGGCCGCTTTCGCCGGCTCTGATCGATTCGAGCGGGATGACGCGCACGCCCGGGAGTGTTACCGCTGCGGGCTCGATGTCGCTGTGAAGCGCCAGGTCCAGCATTACGAGGTCTTCGCTCGTCGCCCGCTGTTCAAGGGCGCGGGCGAGCATGGGAGCGTCGATCGAATGCGTGCCGCCGCCGGAGGCGGCAATGACGACGGTGGCCTTTGCGAGTGTCGCTTCGAGATTCTCGGGCGCTACCGGCAGGGCACCGTGCGAATCGGCAAACTGTTCGGCGCGGCCGCTGGGGGAAAACACGTGAAGGCTGCCGACTCCCCTGAGGTGGAGCTCGGCGCTTGCCACGCGGGCCATGGCACCGGTGCCGATCAGGAGAGCGTCGCGCCCCTCGAGCTCGGTCCGAAAGAGGTGCGCGGAGTCGAGGGCGACCGCGACGGAGCTTCGCCCGGCGGCTCCAACCTTGGTTTTCGAGGTGACTTGCTTTGCGGTGCGCAACGCCCCCTGAAACAGGTCGTTGAGGAGCGTGGTGGTGTGCCCGGCGGCGAGGGCGTTCGTGAAGCTCGCCCGCACTTGGCCGGTGATCTCGGCCTCACCGAGCACCTGGGAGTTCATACCTGCGGCAACCTCGTACATGTGCCGAGCCGAGATGATGCCGGCATCGACGACGAGCATGCGAGCGACCTCCTCGCGCGGCAGGCCGCTCGTGTGGTGAACGGCGCGGGTGACGAGATCGATGGCGTCGTGGAAGAGGTCAACATCCGCGTAGATTTCAAGCCTGTTGCACGTCGCGAGGCACACCCAGCCGGTGAGGGGCTGTTCGGGGTGGCCCTCGTTAAGGGCGGCAAGCTGTTCATCGAGCTGCACCGATCCGCGGGTGACGCGCTCGAGTCCATCGAGCCCGAGATTGTCGTGGGTCGCTCTCAGGGCAATCAGCATGCACCTAGCCTAAGTCAGCTGGGACGTCTTTCTCATCGACATCGGGCACAATAGAGGCGATGACCACGCTACTTTGCTTCTCTCTCACCGTTCACGTGATGCCATGACAGCTTCGATTTCGCCGCGCGAGAGCGCTCTTGTGCAACGCCTAGCCGGGCGAGGGGCAGCCGTTGCTGATGCGCCGCCAAGTGTGTGGTTCATGCGCCAGGCGGGGCGCTCCCTACCCGAATACCGCAAGGTTCGCGAAGGCATCGGCATGCTCGAGAGCTGCCTCATGCCCGAGCTTGCCGCGGAAATCACACTTCAACCGGTGCGCAGGCACGGTGTCGATGCCGGGATTTTCTTTTCCGACATCATGGTTCCGCTCAAGCTTGCGGGCATCGACGTGAGCATCGAACCCGGTGTTGGGCCCGTGCTCGCCCACCCCGTGCGTTCAAAAGCGGATATTGACAAGCTCCCCTCGGTCGACGACGTCTACCGCACCGCTCTCGAGCCGATTCGTGAGGCCGTGCGCCTTACCGTCGCGGAACTCGGTTCCACCCCTCTGATCGGTTTCTGCGGTGCCCCATTTACGGTCGCGAGCTACATGGTTGAGGGGCGCCCGAGCCGCGACCACCTGCGCACCCGCGCACTGATGAGCGCCGAGCCCGAATTGTGGGGCCGCCTCGCCCAGTGGGTCGCTGATATCTCGGGCGAGTTTCTACGCGCCCAGATCGAAGCTGGTGCGAGCGCTGTCCAGCTTTTCGACTCGTGGGCGGGGTCTCTCTCCGAAGCCACCTACCGCACCCACGTCCTGCCTTTTTCCACGCGTACCTTCACCTACGTCCAGGACCTCGATGTTCCCCGGATCCACTTTGGCGTTGGCACGGGGCACATGCTCACCGCCATCCTCGAGGCAGGTGCGACAACCGTCGGACTCGACCACCGCACCCCCATTCCCACCGCCGTTGAAACCCTCCCGGCGGGCACGGGCCTGCAGGGAAACCTCGACCCGGCCCTCCTGTTCTCCTCGGAAAAAGCCCGCTTCACCGAGGCCGAGCGCATCGTGCGCGAGGGCCGCGCCGCTGCCGGGCACGTCGTCAACCTCGGCCACGGGGTACCCCCTCAAACGGACCCGCATGTCCTCACCGATCTCGTGGCCTTCATCCACGAGCAGTAGGAGTACCTGCAATGCGCACGCTTGACACCGTTGTCGTCGGTGGTGGAGTTTCTGGGCTTATCTACGCGCGTGAACGCGCGATGCGCGGCGACACTGTTGTTCTTCTCGAGGCCAGCGACCACGTTGGTGGAGCCGTGTGGTCGCACACACTCGAGGGAATCGAGGCGAACACGGGGGCGGAGGCCTTCGCTGTCGGCGGCGGGAACATGCTTTCGCTCGTGAAAGACCTCGGGCTCGAAAAGCAGGTCGTGTCCCCGGCGACGGGGTCGAGCTTCATCGTTGGAGACACGCACGCGTACGCCTCCCCGCGCAATGCCGTTCTAGGGATGCCCGCCCGCCCACTCGCCGCGGATGTGCGTGAGGCCCTCGGGTTCTGGGGAGCGCTGCGCGCGTGGTGTGAGCGTTTCGTTCCCGCCTCCCGCGCCTCGGAAGAGTCCGTGACGGTCGCAGAATTCGTCACCGCGCGCTACGGCAGAAAAGTTCTCGAGCGCCTCGTCGCTCCCATCATTCGTGGCGTGCACTCCGCGGACCCGGAGAAACTCGAGCTGCGCGCCGTCATGCCGACGCTTCCCGAAAAGGTGCAGGCGCTCGGGAGCGCGCGCAAAGCAATCGAAGAAATCCTCGAGCAACGCGGAGCGCGGTCGAGTTCGGGCTCCGCGGTCCATTCACTCACCCCATCGATGGCGGAGCTTCCCAAGGCCCTCGCGCGCGACATCGAAGAACACGGGGGACAGATCTTCACTCACACCCCCGTGACCGGGCTGCGAGCCTCAAGCGAGGAGCACACGTGGACCATCACCGCCGCGACCCAGGAAGCGGCCGTCACGCGCGAGTTCCAAGCCCGCAACCTCGTGATCGCCACGGGCCCCGAATTTGCACGAGACCTGTTGAGTGCACCGGCACCCGACATCGCAGACCTCATCCCCGTGGCCCCCGCAACGCCCGTGCGGCTCGCGACCCTCGTTCTCGATAACCCCGAATTGAACGCAAAGCCGCGCGGGAACGGCGTCCTCGTCGCTCCCGCCGCCACCTCAATCCGCGCGAAAGCCATGACTCACGCGAGCGCCAAGTGGAAGCACATCCACCGGGCCGCCAACGCCTCGAAGCCCGGACGCGCCGTCGTTCGGCTCTCCTACAGCCCCGGCGAGGATGGAGAGCTGCCGGGGCCCGAACAGTTCCCGTGGCTCGCGATCGACGATGCGGCCGCAATATTCGGGATGGAGCCGTCGGACCTTTCCGTCGCGAACTGGGCCCTCACCGACTGGACCGGCACGATGCGCCAATCCGGCCCAGGCCACACAGCCGCCCTCGAGACACTCGCAAACGCTCTCGAGCGCGATACGGGAGCGGGCGCCGCCCTCCCCCACCTCGAGCTGACCGGCGCGTGGCGCGCCGGCAACGGACTTGAGGCCATCACCCGTTTCACACGCGAGCTCGCCTCGCGCTAACGCCCAACACCACACGAAGAAAGGACTCACTCATGAGCGAGGACGTCACAGAAGAAATCCGTTTCACCGCCTATTCCGTCTACCGCAAGATCGGCGGGCTGAACGATGAGGGCATCGTGAGCCCCGAACAGGTGCTCGAGGATCTCGAGCGTACCGTCGCCTCACTCGCCGGTGCAGACGTCGAGGTGCTCGGCTTCTACGATGTTTCCGGTTTCCGGGCGGAGGCCGACCTCATGGTGTGGCTCGCCTCCGAGCGCCCCGAGGCACTCCAGGAAGCCCTGCGCCTGTTCGAGAACTCGATCGCCGGCACCTACCTCGAGAAGGAATGGCAGGCGATGGGCGTGCACCGCGGCCACGAATTCTCGCGCAGCCACAAGCCCGCATTCATGGAGGCCGATAAGGAGCGCAAGGACTGGATCACGGTATACCCGTTCGTGCGCAGCTACGACTGGTACCTCCTTGAGGAAGATGAGCGCCGCGAGATGATGCGCGAGCACGGCATGTACGGCCGCGAATACCCGAACGTGTGGGGCAACACCACCGCGGCCTTTGCGCTCGGCGACTACGAGTGGCTCCTGAGCTTTGAGGCCGACACCCTCCCAGAGCTCGTCGACATGATGCGCCACCTGCGCTACACGAAGGCACGCCTGCACGTGCGCGAAGAGCTTCCCTTCCACACGGGCCACCGCATCGCCGAGCTCGACGAGGTCGTGGAGGTGCTTCTGTGACCGAGGCGGCAGTGACCGAGAACGGCGGCGCCTACACGGCAGTGCTCTTCTCCTCGTTCGGCGGGCCCGAAAAACACGAGGACGTGATCCCGTTTCTGCGCAATGTCACGCGCGGGCGCGGCATCCCCGATGAGCGCCTCGAAGAGGTCGCAACCCACTACCGCGCGCTCGGCGGGAAGAGCCCGATCAACGAGCAAAATCGCGCCCTCATCGCGCGTCTCGAAGCGGAGCTGAAGCGCCGCGGCATCGACCTTCCCGTGTACTGGGGCAACCGCAACTGGGAGCCCTACGTTGCCGATACCGTCCGCGACATGCTGGGCGACGGCCACACGAAAGTCGTGGGTCTCGTGACGAGCGCGTACTCGAGCTACTCGAGTTGCCACCAGTACCACGAGGATTTCCGCAAAGCCCTCGACGAGACTGGGCTGAAGGGGACGCTCGCGATCGATAAGGCCCGCGTGTACTACAACCACCCGGGGTTCCTCGAGCCCATCGTCGACGGCGTGAAGAGCGCCCTGGAGGCGCACCGCGCAAACGGGCACGAGCCCGAAGCGATCGAGATCCTCTTCTCGACGCACTCGATTCCCACGAGCATGGCGGATGTCTCGGGGCCACGACACACGTGGGAGAAGGGCTCGGGCGGCTGGTACGTCGCTCAGCACGAAGCAGCGATCGAGTACGTCATGTGCCGCGTGCGTGAGGATCTCGGGGCCGAGCAAACCCCCGAAAACTATCAGCTCGTTTATCAATCGCGGTCGGGTGCACCTCACGTGCCGTGGCTTGAGCCGGACATCAACGACGTCATCGACGAACTCGAAGCTCGCTCCGCTGTCGTTGTCGTGCCGATCGGGTTCGTGACCGATCACGTCGAAGTCGTGTGGGACCTCGACACCGAGGCGAAGGAAACCGCCGAAAACAAGGGCCTCGCCTTTGTGCGAGTGGCAACTTCGGGCAGCGACGACCGCTTTATCGGTGCCCTCGCCGACCTCGTTCAGGAAGCTGTCACACCCGGCTTTGAACGCCGAGCAGTGATCGACCTCCCTGGAGCGCTCGAGAACGAGAAGCGCACCGGTGACTGCGGACTCGAGTGCTGCCTCGTGCGCACCCCGGAAGGCACGTTCGCATGATGCGGCTCGGCACTCGCGCCTCCGCGCTCGCTCGCACGCAGTCCGCGTGGGTTGCGCGTCAGTTGGTGGCAGGGGGCGAGGGAG
>OKCK01000207.1_pt1 | contig 14249 bp, 11 predicted proteins | sample 1614961 | NCBI WGS metagenome assembly OKCK01 (sample SAMN04436984, study PRJEB24849) | human gut metagenome | biome: human gut; feature: NICU; material: stool | host: Homo sapiens | place: USA: Saint Louis, MO | collected 2010-07-31
AGTGGTGGCGCATTATAGGGAGTAATCAGAATCTGACAACCCCTGTTTTTAAAAATATTGACTGACCGTCTCTTTTTTATGCACATCACTCAATAATGCAGCAAATACGAAGGCATCTGCTGTTTTTTGCATCGAATTTACAGGGTGGGTGGCATACTACCTTTTAAAACATCTCTATAAAGGGAATGCACGATGCCTTTATCTGCACAACAATTGGCGGCCCAAAAGAACCTCTCGTATGTCCTTGCAGAGAAGCTGGCGCAACGTATTTTGAAAGGTGAGTATGCCCCCGGGACGATTTTGCCCGGCGAGATCGAGCTTGGTGAATTATTCGGAGTCAGTCGAACTGCAGTCAGAGAAGCCGTGAAGACATTAACGGCAAAGGGCATGGTGCTTCCCCGTCCACGTATTGGCACTCGGGTGATGCCGCAAAACAACTGGAACTTCCTTGATAAGGAATTGCTGAGTTGGTGGATGACCCAGGATAATTTTTCTGACGTTATTAATTACTTTCTGGTGCTGCGCACCAGTCTTGAACCTCAGGCTTGCGCGCTGGCGGCGCAGTACGGCACCGATGCGCAGAAAGCAGCGCTAAAAAATACCCTGAATGAAATGGTGGCGTTGAAAACTACCTTCGACAGGGAACTGTGGGTGGATGTGGACGTGTCCTATCATGAACAAATCTATGAAATGAGCGGTAATCCTTTCCTTACCTCCTTCGCCACGCTGTTTCATTCCATCTATTACAATTACTTCTCCTCTATTACACATAATGAAGTGATTCAACTTGAGCTTCATCAGAGGATTGTCGACGCCATTCTCAGGGGTGATGGCGAGAGCGCCTCTTCCGCCTGCCGCGAACTGTTGCAGGAGCCTGTTAAACCCTGACAGCATTGATAAGGTATTCATGATTAAAAAAGCTCGCAGTATGGCAGGGCTGCCGTGGATTGCGGCGATGGCCTTTTTTATGCAGGCGCTGGACGCCACCATTCTGAACACCGCATTACCCGCTATTGCGCAAAGCCTCAACCGGTCGCCACTGGCGATGCAGTCCGCCATTATCAGTTACACCCTGACGGTAGCGATGCTGATCCCTGTTAGCGGCTGGCTCGCCGATCGTTTCGGCACCCGGCGGGTCTTTATGATTGCCGTCATGCTTTTTACGATGGGTTCACTGGCCTGTGCCGTTTCGCAAAACCTTGGGCAACTGGTGCTCTTCAGGGTGATACAAGGCGTCGGCGGCGCGATGATGATGCCGGTGGCGCGCCTGGCGCTGTTACGAGCCTATCCGCGCAGTGAATTACTCCCCGTGCTGAATTTCGTCACGATGCCCGGCCTGGTAGGCCCGGTTCTGGGGCCTGTATTAGGCGGTGTATTAGTCACCTGGGCCAGCTGGCACTGGATTTTCTTAATCAATATCCCTATTGGTATCGCCGGGCTGTTGTATGCGCGCAAATACATGCCCAACTTCACTACACCGCGTCGCGGCTTCGATATGGGCGGATTTTTGTTGTTCGGTATCAGCCTGGTGCTGTTCTCAAGCGGAATGGAGCTGTTTGGCGAGAAGATTGTCGAGACCTGGATCGCCGGAATCGTGATCGCCAGTGGTTTGATGCTGCTGCTGGCGTACATTGCACATGCCCGCCGCCATCCTAATCCCATCATTGCGCTGCCGATGTTTAAAACCCGCACTTTCTCCATCGGCATCGCGGGTAATATTGCCTCTCGGTTGGGCACCGGCTGCGTCCCGTTTTTAATGCCGCTGATGTTGCAGGTCGGTTTCGGTTACCAGGCATTAATCGCTGGTTGCATGATGGCACCGACTGCCATTGGCTCTATTATTGCGAAATCGATGGTGACCAATATTCTGCGCAACCTTGGCTACCGAAAAACCCTGGTAGGCATCACGTTGTTTATCGGATTGATGATTGGTCAGTTCGCGCTACAGTCACCAGCGATGCCGGTTTGGGCACTCATCCTGCCGCTGTTTATTCTGGGGATGGCCATGTCGATACAGTTCACGTCAATGAACACGATAACACTTGCCGATCTTACCGATGAGAACGCCAGTAGCGGCAACAGCATGCTGGCTGTTACGCAACAACTCTCCATCAGTCTGGGGGTTGCCGTAAGCGCGGCGGTACTGCGTTTTTATCAAAGCGATGAAACCACCAGCACCGTCGGGCAGTTCCACAGCACCTTTATTACAATGGGTGTGATTACGCTGGTCTCAGCGCTGGTGTTTATGCTGTTACGTCCCAAAGATGGCCGCAACCTGATTAAGGAAAGGCACTAAATTTAAGACGAGCCGCGCGCGATCAGCTCGGGCGTTAATTGCAGGCGTTGCTGGGAAAGCCCCGGCTGCGCCATGCGATGGATCAGAACATCTATCGCCAGTTCGCCCAGTTCGTCTTTTGGCTGATGAATGGTGGTCAGCGGCGGCGTCATATAACGCGCCAGTTCGATATCGTCATACCCCACCAGCGCCATATCACCAGGAATGCTCAATCCGGCCTGGTAAAGCGCCTGATAGGCCCCAACTGCCATGGCATCATTGCCGGTAAACACCGCTTCCGGCCGCTCCGGCAAGGCCAGTAAGGCGTTCATGGCGTGCAATCCGCTGGAAAACTCAAAGTCTCCGGTGATTTCATAGCCGTCAGGAATAGCCAGTCCGGCGCGCGCCATCGCGTTGCGATATCCTTCAAGGCGCAGTCGCGATGGGGTTTTATCCAGCGGCCCGGTAATACAGGCGATCCGGCGATAACCTTTATCAATCAAATGTTGGGTTGCGATATCGCCGCCCAGCAAAGAGTTGTCCTGAATCAGATCGCAGTCGCCGTCGAAAGGCGCCCAGTCCATCATTACCGTCGGGATAGACGGATACCGCGTGATGATTTCCGCAGAAGGTTGATGCGTTTCGGTACAAAGCAGCAACAGACCATCGACGCGTTTTTGCAGCAGCGTCTCCAGATTACTGTTCATGCGTTTTTCATCGCCCTCGGTATTGCACAACACCAGGCTATAGCCGCGCTCGAAGCAGCTTCGCTCAACACCGCGGACGATTTCTGAAAAGAAGGGGTTGCTGCTGGCAGTGATCAGCATCCCTATGGTGCGGGTCTGATTCAGCTTCAGGCTGCGCGCCAGTGCAGAAGGCGCATAATTCAGCGTTTTCACGGCGTCGTTCACTTTTAAACGAATCGCCTCGCTCACGAAGCGATCGTTATTAATGACGTGCGAAACCGTGGAAGTCGAGACACCCGCCAGGCGAGCTACATCCTTCATCGTTGCCAAGGATTACTCCTGCTGTTGTAAGAAGGCATCGATCTCATGACGCCACGGCACGGAAGGCTGCGCACCACGACGGGTAACGGCGATTGCCGCAGCGGCATGCGCGAAGCGGATCGCATCTGAAAGCGCCTTTCCTTCCAGTAACGCAGTGACTAACGCACCGTTAAACGTATCGCCTGCGGCAATAGTATCTACCGCTTCAACTTTAAAGCCCGGTACGCGCTGGCCTTTGCCGTCACGGCTGGCCCATACGCCACGGCTTCCCAACGTGATGATGACGGTATTAATGCCTTTATCGTGTAACCGCTGCGCCGCCTGTGCGGCATCGTCATCGGATTCGACTTTCACGCCGGTCAGCTTTTCCGCTTCGGTTTCGTTGGGGGTGATGATGTCAACCAGGCCAAGCAGTTCGTCGGAAAGGGTCCGCGCAGGCGCCGGGTTGAGGATAACGGAAGTATTATTCTGTTTAGCGATTTTGGCAGCAGCCAACACGCTTTCTACGGGCGATTCCAGCTGCATCAGCAGCGCGGATGCCTGAGCAATAAGATCGTGCTGCGCGTTCACGCGTTCCGGCGTCAGTGCGCTGTTTGCGCCAGCGCTAATGCCGATGACGTTCTCCCCTTCAGCATTGACGAAAATTAACGCCACGCCGGTAGATTCGTCAGCAATGGTCGCCACGGGGGTAATATCAATCTTATCGCTGGCTAACTGGGTGCAAACACGCCGTCCGGTATCGTCATCGCCGACGCAGGCAATAAAGGCGATATCCGCGCCGCTACGGCCAGCGGCAACCGCCTGGTTCGCGCCTTTTCCACCGAACGCCACTTGATAATGACTGCCCGTCAGGGTTTCACCCGGCTTTGGAAAGGATTCAAGATTAAGGATGTGATCGGCATTAATACTGCCCAGAACAACCAGCTTGCCAGTAGTATTCATCATCGGATGTCCAGTCAAAATGCGCCACCCGGTTGGGTGGCGCGATGCCCTGCTTTTCTTTTTACTTTATGAGACGCGCGTATTATTTGGTGATCAGCTTCAGTTCAACCGGGATTTGCTTCTCAACTTTTTCGCCTTTCAGCACTTTATCTGCGGTTTCAACGCCGATAACACCAATTTTATCAGCCATCTGGGCAACCGTTGCGCCTAACTTGCCGCCTTCAACCGCTTTTACGCCGTCGGCAGTGCCGTCAAAACCGACCACCAGCACGTCGGTTTTACCCGCGGTTTGCAACGCGCGCAGAGCGCCCAACGCCATTTCATCGTTCTGAGCAAATACTGCCTGCACGTCCGGGTGAGCGGTCAGCAGGTTTTGCATTACGTTCAGACCCTTGGTGCGATCGAAGTCAGCCGGCTGGCTCGCCAGAACGGTAAATTTATGCGCGGCAGTCGCTTGTTTGAAACCTTCGCCACGCTCACGGGCAGCGGATGCGCCTGCGATACCTTGCAGCTCAATTACTTTCGCGCCTTCGCCGAGTTTTTTAGCGATGAAATCACCGGCCATTTTGCCACCGGCCACGTTATCAGACGCCACATGGCTCACAACTTCACCTTTAGAAGCCATACGGTCCAGGGTGATCACCGGGATTTTCGCCTGGTTTGCCATCTTCACAGCATTGCCTACCGCATCGGAGTCAGTGGGGTTGATCAGCAGCAGCTTAGTACCGCGAACCGTCAGATCCTGAACGTTGGCAAGCTCTTTCGCCGGGTTGTTCTGGGAATCCAGCACCACCAGGTTATACCCCAGTTTATCGGCTTCTTTCTGCGCACCGTCTTTTAAAGATACGAAGAACGGGTTATTCAGCGTGGAGATAACCAGCGCGATCGTGTCTTTCGCCATGGCGTTAGCGCTTACGGTGGCGCTTAACGCAACAGCAGAAACCAGGGTAGCCAGTTTTTTCATGTTCATAGTCAGATGTCCTGTAGAGTAATAAGTTACTGCTTTTTGTTGTCTACCAGCACCGCCAGCAAAATAACCACTGCTTTAACGATCATCTGGTAATAGGAAGAAACACCTAATAAATTCAGTCCGTTGTTCAGGAAGCCGAGGATCAGCGCACCGATAAGCGTGCCGACAATGCGGCCTTTACCGCCCGCCAGGCTGGTACCGCCCAGCACCACTGCGGCGATGGCGTCCAGTTCATAACCGGTGCCCGCCGTGGGTTGCGCTGAAGAAAGACGCGCAACTTCGATAACGCCCGCCAGCGCGGCCAGCATGCCCGACAGTGAATAAACGATGATTTTGACTTTATTCACGCTGATACCGGACAGACGCGTCGCCGCTTCGTTGCCGCCCAGTGCATAAATATAACGGCCAAGACGGGTGTGATGAAGCATATACCAGGCGGCGAGAAATACGACCGCCATAATCCAGACCGGCGTCGGCACACCCAGCGGGCGACCGATACCGAACCAGCCAAACAGATCGGCGTTATCAGAAAAACCGGTGTTGATTGGGCTGCCGTCGGTGTACACCATGGTGACCCCACGCAACAGCAGCATCATCACCAGGGTGGCGATAAACGCCTGCACGCGTCCTTTGGCAACAATCACGCCGGTCACGCCGCCAATGGCCGCGCCGAGCGCCAACGCAGCCGCTACCGCCACTAACGCATTCACTTCGAAGCCGACGATTGAGGCGGCGACCGCGCCGGTTAACGCCAACAGGGAACCGACGGACAGGTCGATGCCTGAAGTAAGAATAACCAGCGTCATGCCAACCGCCATAATGGCGTTAACCGACGTTTGCTGCAAAATGTTGAACAGGTTATTAACGGTAAAGAAGTTCGGGCTCATGGTGGAAACCACCGCAATCAGCACCAGCAGGGCAATGAGCGATTTTTGCTCTAACAACCAGGCTTTGGTGAAATAACGACGGCCAGTGACAGTCTGGGTACTCATTCTCTTACTCCTGCGCTTCATGCTGAGAAAGGCGGTTTAACTTGCCAACAGCCGCCGCCATCAGCACTTCCTGAGTGGCTTGCTCGCGCGTAAACTCGCCGCCGAGATGCCCCTCGTGCATTACCATGATGCGATCGCTCATGCCCAACACTTCCGGCATCTCAGACGAGACCAGAATGATGCTTAAGCCATCAGCTTTGAACTGGTTGATTAACTGATAAATCTCTTTCTTTGCGCCGACGTCCACGCCGCGCGTCGGTTCATCGAGGATCAGAACCTTCGGACGCGTCATCAGACCACGGGCTATCGCCACTTTTTGTTGGTTGCCGCCGGAAAGCAGGCCGATCGCCTGATCCATGGACGGGGTTTTCACGTTAAACAGCCGGATAAAGTCGCTAACCGCCTGCTGCTCGTCTTTGTGTTTCAGGCTTCCGCCGCTGCGGCTGAAATAACGCAGCGCGGTCAGAGACATATTCTCTTTGACCGACATCCCCAGCACTAACCCATCGCGCTTACGGTCTTCGGAGATATAAACAATACCGTTTGCCAGGCCATCCTGCGGAGAGCGAGTTACCACTTCATGACCATCAAGCGTCACATGGCCACCGGTGCGCGGGAGCGCGCCGTACAGTACTTTCATCAGTTCAGTACGGCCTGCGCCCATCAGCCCCGCTACACCAAGGATTTCACCTTTACGCAGGCTAAAGGAGACGCCGTTAACGCCGGGGCCGCTCAGATTGTCGACCTTAAGGCGAACCTCACCCGGCGCTTTATCAAGGCGCGGATACTGATCTTCCAGCTTGCGGCCCACCATCATTTCAATCAGCGAATCTTCGGTCAGCGTCGCGACCTCACGTTCGGCAATAAACTGCCCGTCGCGGAAGACCGTCACGTCATCGCAGATTTCGAAAATTTCTTTCATACGGTGGGAGATATAAACGATGCCGCGTCCCTGGGCTTTCAGCTCACGGATGACGCGGAACAGCGACTCGGTTTCGGTATCGGTCAGCGCATCGGTAGGTTCATCCATGATGATGACTCTGGATTCGAAGCTCAGCACCTTGGCGATTTCGACCATTTGCTGATCGCCGATAGACAATTCCCCCACCAGCCGATGACTGTTAAAGCGCAGATTCAGTTTAGCCAACAGTTTGTCGGCTTCGGCATACATGGTTTTCCAGTCGATGCGGCCAAACCGGTTAACGAATTCGCGTCCCAGGAAAATGTTTTCAGCAATGGTGAGCTGCGGGATCAGGTTGAGTTCCTGGTGAATAATGCCGATACCGGCTTCCTGGGAGGATTTCGGACCGGTAAAGGTGGTTTCCTGTCCCAGCCATTTCAGTGAACCAGCATCACGTTGATAGATACCGGTCAGCACTTTCATCATGGTGGATTTACCGGCGCCGTTTTCGCCGACCAGTGCCATTACGCGGCCTGAATAGACATTCAGCGCCGCGCCGGAGAGAGCTTTCACACCGGGGAAGGATTTATCAATCCCCTTTAGTTGAAGTAATGCGTCCATGTCGGCCTCAGAAAGTTACGCCGGCACAGAGAATAATATTCGCATACGGAGAACACTCTCCGCTGCGAATGACCGCCTGGCTGGCAGCGGTGTTTACTTTGAACTGTTCATGCGTGATGTAACGAATTTCAATGGTGTTTCCCTGGTGTTGTTGCAGTTGCTCAATATGGCTGAGCAACGTTTCGTGGAGCTGCGGATTGTGTTGTTTAATTTCCAGCGCAAGGATCGCCGCTTCAACCTGCATCTCGGTAGTCACCACATCCACCACCTGCATAAAGGTGGGGACGCCCTGAGTCAGCGCCAGATCGACACGCTCAGTCGTTTTCGGGATGGGTAACCCGGCATCACATACCACCACCGTATCGGTATGACCGAGACGTGAGATGACCCGAGAGATATCAGCATTAAGAACGGTGCCTTTTTTCATGTCTTTGCTCCACTAGCGAAACGTTTCGCTGACTGCAGTGTAGTGAAGAAGGCGAATCAGAAACAATTGGCAAGTTATAGAATTGTGATCGTCATCGAAACGTTTCGCTCAATCTCGCGGTGAAACGGTAGAAAGCAAAACGCCTCTTCACAGAAGAGGCGTTTAATTTAAATTTCGACCTGGGTACCAAGCTCAATAACCCGGTTAGGCGGGATTTCAAACTGGTCCGGCGCACGCAGCGCATTCCGTTGCAGCAGCAGGAACAGCTTGCCGCGCAGGCGGAGATACCAGGGCCGCTTACCAATGATCAGCGACTCATGGGACATAAAGAACGAGGTTTCCATCATCCGGCAACTCAGCCCTTCGAGCCCGCAGCGATGGAAGACTTCTTCCACGTTCGGCGTTTCGCGCCAGCCGTAACTGGCTACCACGCGCCAGAAGGTAGGCGAAAGTTGCTCAATCGATACGCGGCGAACATTGTGGACATAGGGCGCATCTTCCGTACGCAGTGTTAACAGGATCACCCGCTCATGCAGCACCTTGTTGTGCTTGAGGTTGTGCAACATGGCAAATGGGATGACGTTTAACGCACGGGACATATACACCGCGGTGCCCGGCACGCGCACCGGCGGCGATTTCTCCAGAGAAGCAATCATTGCCTCCAGGGAGTTGCCGTGTTCATGCATACGGCGCAACAGACGGAACCGCTCGCTTTTCCAGGTGGTCATGATGATAAACATCACCAGGCCCAGGGTTAACGGCAACCAACCGCCGGAAAGCAGTTTTTCGAGGTTGGCCGAAAACAGCGGCACATCGACAGACATAAACCCAACAAACATTAACCCCACCAGGACTTTGTTCCAGTGCCAGTTTTTATTGGCCACGGTGGTGAACAGAATCGAGGTTAAGACCATCGTGCCGGTTACTGCGATACCGTATGCCGCCGCCAGATTGCTGGAGTGCTCGAAGCTGACGATCACAATCACCACGGCGAAATAGAGCATCCAGTTAATGGCAGGAATATAGATCTGCCCGGACTCCATCTCTGAGGTGTGGATGATGCGCATCGGCGAGAGGTAACCCAGACGTACGGCCTGGCGCGTCAGGGAGAACACGCCGGAAATCACCGCCTGGGAAGCGATAACTGTCGCCAGAGTGGCGATAATCAACAGTGGGATCAGCGCCCAGTCCGGAGCCAGTAAAAAGAACGGGTTTTTTATCGCTTCCGGCGTTTTTAACAGCAGCGCGCCCTGGCCGAAGTAATTCAGCACCAGCGAAGGCAACACCACGCTAAACCATGCAATACGGATCGGCAGCTTGCCGAAATGGCCCATATCCGCATACAACGCCTCAACCCCGGTAATCGACAGCACGACCGCGCCCAGCGCGAAGAAAGAAACCGTCTTGTATTCCAGGAAGAAATGCATCGCCCAGGCCGGATTTAATGCCTGCAGCACTTCCGGGTTAGCGATAATGCTGCGCGCACCCAGAACCGCCAGAATCAAAAACCAGGCCAGCATAATCGGCGCGAAAAGCTTCCCCACCATACCGGTGCCATGCTTCTGGATCATAAACAGTAGCGTCAGGACGATGATCGAAAGCGGCACAATATAAGGGTCGAGCGACGGCGCGGCTATTTCCAGCCCTTCAATAGCAGACATGACTGAAATAGCAGGCGTGATGACCACCTCGCCATAAAAAAAGCTGCCGCCGATAAGGCCCAGAATAACCAGCCATGAGGTCGCTTTTGCCGAGGTGTTACGCCCAGCCAAAGACATCAGCGTCAGGATCCCGCCTTCACCGGCGTTGTCGGCGCGCATGACGAAGGTGAGATATTTAATGGAAACAACAAAAACCAGTAGCCAAAAGATAAGGGAGAGGAAACCGAACACGGCATCCCGTTCTACGCCAAAACCAAATTGCCCGGAAAGGCATTCTCTTAACGTATAAAGTGGGCTGGTCCCAATATCGCCGTACACCACCCCAATGGCTGCAAGCGTTATGGCTGGCAGCGGTTGTTTATTATCAGCGCTCATAGACTAATCTTTCGTTGGAAAACAAATGTGTGCTTAGTCCCTTGGCCCACAAAAAGCGCACAGTATGCACGATTAATCGCAAAATCGTACCCCTAAATAGAACCCAGCCTGTCCACGTCAAAAAAATCTCCCTAAACTTTGTAACCCTTTTTGACGATAACCACCCTGCCAGAGACTTATCACTTCGGGTTAGCGGATTAGCGTTTTATGACAACTGAAAAGAAATGAATCTGCGTATGCTACGGCGGAAGAAAAATGACGATTTACATACCTGGCGCGGGTTGCAGCGCTTGTCTCGTGGTCGAAACAGTAGGTATATAATTGCATCATAAGCCGTTTCCTCAGGGTAAGGACGCAAATTAATTATGGCTCAACCCCATTTATTGGCTGAAAGAATTTCACGGCTCGCCGCCGCGCTGGAAAAAGGCCTTTTCGAACGCAGCCATGCCATCAGGCTTTGCCTGCTGGCCGCGCTGAGCGGCGAAAGCGTCTTTTTACTGGGCCCGCCGGGTATCGCTAAAAGCCTGATTGCCCGCCGACTTAAATATGCTTTCCAGCACGCCCGGGCTTTTGAATATCTCATGACCCGCTTTTCCACCCCTGAAGAAGTATTCGGCCCATTATCTATTCAGGCGCTGAAAGATGAAGGCCGCTACGAGCGCCTCACTCAGGGCTACCTGCCGGAAGCAGAAATCGTCTTTCTGGACGAAATATGGAAAGCGGGCCCGGCCATTCTGAATACGTTACTCACCGCCATTAACGAACGACGTTTTCGCAACGGGGCGTTTGAAGAGAAAATTCCGATGCGGTTGCTGGTGGCGGCATCCAACGAATTACCGGATGCGGATAATAGCCTTGAAGCGCTGTATGACCGTATGCTGATCCGGCTGTGGCTCGATAAAGTTCAGGACAAAGGTAATTTCCGCTCCATGCTGACCAGTCAGCAGGACGAAAATGAAAACCCGGTGCCCGCCGCGCTGCAAATCAGCGATGAAGAATTCTCGCAGTGGCAGAAAGCAATCGGCAACGTGACGTTGCCGGATGAAGTCTTTGAGCTGATTTACCTGTTGCGCCAGCAACTGGATAATCAGCCGCATGCGCCTTACGTCTCTGACCGACGCTGGAAAAAAGCCATCCATTTACTTCAGGCCTGCGCGTTCTTTAGCGGCCGTAGCGCCGTCGCGCCCATCGATCTTATTTTGCTGAAAGATTGCCTGTGGCATGACGCCGCCGCCCGTAATTTAATGCAGCAGCAGATGGAAATATTGATGACCGGGCACGCCTGGCGACAGCAAGCGATGCTGACGAAACTCGGCGCGATCCAACAGCGGCGGATGCAACTGGAGCAGCAAAAAAGCGACCAGAATGCGCTGGCCGTGGTGAAACAAGGGGGAATGTTCAGCCGTCGTCCCCAGTATCATCTTCCGGAAACGCTCCAGGCATCAGAGCTCACCCTGCTGTTACAAAAACCACTCAGGCTCCACGATATGGAAGTGATTCATATCACCCTCAACCGTGAGCAGCTCGACCTGTGGTTGCAAAGGGGCGGCGAAATTCGCGGCAAACTGAACGGCATCGGTTTTGCGCAGATCCTGAATCTGGACGTAGACGGCAGCCAGCATTTACAGATCCGCGATGTCAGCCTGCAAAGCAGTCGCCTCTCTTTGCCGGGCGTAATGACAGAAGGCATGCCGGCGGAAATTAAACAACAGTTAGACGAACTGGATAACGAGTGGCATCAACAGCACAGCCGCTTTAGCGATCAACAAAAATGCCTGTTTATCCAGCCCGAGTGGCTGGGTCGTATTGAGGCCAGCTTACAGGATGTCGGCGCGCAGATTAAACAGGCGCGTCAATGATTACCCTGGATACGTTAAACACGATCCTGGCCATCGGCGAAGGGGAATTAATTGAAGAACTGATCATTGCGCTGCTGGCATCGCCACAGTTGGCCGTGTTCTTTGAAAAGTACCCTAAATTGAAAAAAGCACTCCATGAAGATATTCCGCGCTGGCGGGAACAGTTAAAAAACCGGTTACATGATGTGCCAGTACCGGTCGAACTGGCGCAGGAAGTGCAGTGTTACCAACAAAGTCAGTTGCTCTCCACGTCACAGTTGCTGGTCCAGTTACCGCAAATTCTTGCCCGGCTCGAACAGCTTAATTCACCCTATGCCGCCCAGGCGGCGCAGCTTGCGCAGGCCAGTCCAACCTTTACGCCTGCTCTCCATACCCTTTTTCTGCAACGCTGGCGGCTTAGCCTGGTCGTGCAGGCCACGACCCTGAATCAGCAATTGCTTGAGGATGAGCGCGAGCAGTTGCTAAGCGAAGTGCAGGAACGTATGACCCTCAGCGGTCAGCTGGAAAAAGTGCTGGTGGAAAATGAACATGCCGCCGGTCGTTTATGGGACATGAGCGCCGGGCAGTTGAAACGCGGCGACTATCAGTTGATTGTGAAATACGGCGATTTCCTTGCCAGCCAGCCGGAGCTGGAAAAACTGGCGGCGCAACTTGGACGCTCCAGGGAGGCTAAATCCGTCCCAAAGAAGGATTCGCCCATGGAGACCTTTCGCACTCTGGTGCGCGAACCGGCGACAGTGCCGGAACAGGTAGAAGGCCTTCATCGCAGCGACGATATTTTACGGTTACTCCCACCCGAACTCGCCACGCTAGGCATCACCGAACTGGAATATGAATTTTATCGCCGTCTGGTAGAGCATGAACTGCTGACCTATCGGCTGCAGGGCGAAGCCTGGCGAGAACGCGTGACCGAACGGCCGGTAACGCATCAGGATGTGGATGAGCAGCCCCGCGGTCCGTTTATCGTCTGCGTGGATACCTCCGGCTCAATGGGCGGATTTAACGAACAGTGCGCCAAAGCGTTTTGCCTGGCGCTAATGCGTATCGCGCTGGCCGACAGCCGCCGCTGCTTCATTATGCTGTTTTCTACTGAAGTCGTGAGTTACGAGCTGTCGCGGCAGGACGGTATCGAACAGGCGATTCGGTTTTTAAGTCAGCAGTTTCGTGGGGGCACGGATATCGCGAGCTGTTTCCGATCGATAATCGAAAGGATGCAGGGAAGCGTATGGCAGGATGCGGATGCGGTGGTGATCTCGGATTTCATCGCCCAGCGTTTGCCGGATGAGGTGGTCAATCAGGTGAAGACGCTGCAACGGCAACATCAGCACCGTTTTCATGCCGTGGCGATGTCAGCACACGGCAAACCCGGCATCATGCGGATATTCGATCATATCTGGCGCTTTGATACCGGGATGCGCAGCCGCCTGCTGCGACGCTGGCGGCGTTAACGATTACAGCAGTTCGCTGACTTCAGCCTGCACATGGGCTGGCCACACGCCGCACTGTACCTGACCGATGTGCGGCAGTTGCAGCATCAGCATGGTCAAACGCGACTGGCCGATACCGCCGCCGATGGTCTGCGGCATTTCACCGTTGAGCAGCGACTGGTGCCATTCCAGCGCCAGACGATCTTCGTCACCGGTGATCGCCAGCTGGCGTTTCAGAGTTTCGGCATCCACACGGATCCCCATAGAAGAGAGCTCAAAAGCGTCTTCGAGAACCGGGTTCCACACCAGAATATCGCCGTTCAGGCCTGCAAATCCGCTTTCAACCGGCGTTGACCAGTCATCGTAATCCGGCGCACGCACGTCGTGACGTTTGCCGTCGGCCAGTTTGCCACCGATGCCGATCAGGAAGACTGCGCCCAGTTCTTTCGCGATAGCGCGCTCACGGCCTTTGGCGTCCAGATCCGGGAAACGCTGTTGCAGAGTTTCGCTGTGAACAAAATGGATCTGCTCAGGCAGGAACGGCGTTAAACCGAACTGCTCGCTTACGGCCGCTTCAGTGGCTTTCATGGCGGACCAGATAGCTTCCACCGTCTGCTTCAGCGTGCCAAGGTGACGTTCGCCATCGCCCATTACGCGTTCCCAGTCCCATTGATCCACATAGACCGAGTGGATAGGCGACAGACGATCTTCGTCCGGACGCAGCGCTTTCATATGGGTATAGAGCCCTTCACCCGCACTAAAATCATGCTGTCCGAGAGTTTTGCGTTTCCA